>PDWJ01000844.1_pt1 | contig 44985 bp, 44 predicted proteins | sample 1430881 | NCBI WGS metagenome assembly PDWJ01 (sample SAMN01162460, study PRJNA174530) | Oral metagenome, whole genome shotgun sequencing project. | biome: Marine environment; feature: Marine mammal; material: Swab sample of the gingival sulcus; isolation source: swab sample of gingival sulcus...
ATCGAGAATAATCAGGTCAAAAATGTTTTGTTTTTGACTCATAAAAATAAAAATTGGAATTTTCCCGCTTTGCAGAGGCTTAATCAGAGGTTCCCTAGGAAACGCTAATGCCTGCGCTACATTAATAATGTCCCAGCCACTTACATACTCTAAGCCCAAAGAATCCTTTGTCTCAGGATTTTTTCTTAGCTTTCTTACCGTGATTTGGCCGAACAATACGTACAAAATACAGGCGATTAATCCCAGCACAGCAGGTATAGCGAGAAGCTTTGCGAATAAACTCATAGAGACCCTATAGCTTTCATAATTGAATCGTACCAACTGCCACTATTTTCTTTAACAACATTATTAACACTAATTGAGGTCGCAGCTGCAACACCTGCCACGGCGATACCACCTACTATTAACCCTACCCATCCAACAGGAGTTGCTACAACCAAAAGACCCAGAACTGCACTACCTGCGCTAACCGCAGATGTACCTGCTATAGTACTGAGCGCAAAACTACTTGATTCTACAAACAACTCCCGCTCCCACTCCCCACCAGCTTTATACTCGTTATGAATATTACCTACACGACTTGTAAAGTCGATAACAGCAAGGCCATTACCAAGGAATTTCGTATGCTGGGTAAACTTGACTAGATTGTGCGCTTGAGCTTGAGAAACAACATTCAGCTTTGCGACATTCCGGCTACTGCGCGCAATATTGGTGGCGCGCGTTGCGCTAGATAGCGGCGTACCTTTTCGTGCTTTAACACCGGTATTGATCGCATTAAGTTCATGTTTAAATCGAATCTGTAAGTTTTGAAAAGCTTTCAATGCCTTTTGTTTGGCTAAAGACTTTGCGGGGGCATTTGAATTAATCGTGCCACGATAAGTCATAAGCGCATCTTGATACTCTTTAACTGCGCCCACAAACCCACCAAGCCTATTAGCGTAAACACTGGTGGATGCCCCCATAAGGCCGACATTTTATTCCTGTAGCTTCTTGGTCATTTCAGCAAGTGCAATTGTATTGTCGCCACCGAAAGACAACGATAGATTAGTAAGGTTATTGGCTACCTTTGGTGCCGATAGCGTGGAAATTATTTGTGAATCAAATGCGCTTAGTTCCTGACCAAGCACGTAAGGCGTGAACGCGGATAGTGTAGTTGGCTTAGAACAACCCATGCCATGTATTAAATCAGAATCGATACCACACGAGTTGCTTAGAAAATCAGCCGTCATTGGCTGGTTGCATAAAAGTATTTCACTCATTTTATTCTCCATATATTGAGCGATGTTTAAAGGTGGTAGAGCTTAATCGCGGAGCTGAGCCGCGAGGATGTTGGAAGCGGAGCAAGCATGCTTGCGAAGCGGAAATACCGCAGTCGGCTCTAGTGACGTGTTGTGGCGCAAGCCACCAGGTGACTGGAGTGTAAGCTCAGCTCCGCGATTGCCGGTGGCGCAGCCGCCGGCAACGTTTAAATCACCTGCCGACGAAGGAGGTTGGGTGGATTTTTATGTTGGCGGCTCACCAACCAGATCTCCCCAGTCAAAAACGATTAGAGCATAGCTAGGCAATTGTGTTTCCGGCATTTTGTCACCGGGCATAGCATCGAATCCAAATCGAAGTACATCACCAAGCCAACGCTCCAGTACGGTGTCATCTGGGAGATCAGCCTCGAAGACGAGGACATATAGTGAGTCAGACCAGAGGTCAAATATAATCGGGGCCAGTGCTGCAGCTACCTCCAGAGATTCAGTTGCTACCGCCCGGCCTGCAACCCCCCAGGATAGGTGGTGTATTTCAAAGTATCGGGTTTGTGCTTCGAAAGTCAGAGGTGGCGGATCTGGCACGAACACAAATGTTCGCTTGGCAGGTATTTTGCCTGGTTTATGAATGGTGCAAAGCTTTTGTTCCAGCCAGGCGAATAGACTGGATACACGGGCATTACGTTTTTCGACGCTCATGCCTTCTACCCAAAATGGTGTGGTTTTTTCTCTCATTTCGACCTCAAAATTTCGCGCCGTGAGCCAACAATTTCAGCAACCCCTTTACGATTACTTTGGCATTTGTCTCGTGACTCAATACGCGCTGGACGCCGACGATTCGGCCATTGACCATAAGATGTCCGCTATGAGTGATGAAGCGAAGGACACTCTAACCAGAATTATTGTTGATACTCAGGAGCGTCATTCCATCTTTCGCTCTGCTGCTGTTATAGCGTGCATCTAAGCGACCTGGTTGAACCCCACCAGAACCCCACTAGGGTGTCCACCAACTCGCGGGCTCATGGCGGCTTTTCCCGGGATGCGTAGGATTTTGATGGAGGCGAGTGAGCCAGCGGCTATCGAGGAAACCAAGAAAACACCTTTACCTACATTACGCCCAATTTCCGGGTTAAGATCCGCAAGATCAGCGATTCCAGCTCCTACTCGGCCAAAGCCTTCACTCAGTAGGTTGATCCCATGACCCTGATTGGCACCTGACAACTGGGATTGGTCTTTTTCAGAATAATTTGAAATCAAACCGGTCCGATCAATCTTGATAACCTTTTGGCGATGATCCACTTCCCAACTATCCAAATCGATGACTGGATTAAACATCTCGACTCGGTAGCCTTTCCCGCCTTGGGAGGGAAAGGCCAGTATCTGCAAGAGGACAATGGATAGATCAAGGGGGTGATTTTCAACAACTATATGAAATCATACGATCAATCATAATTCGGTACTCCTGCGTAACTCTATTGTTCTTCAAAATATATTTGGCCTAATCGCGGAGCTGAGCCACGCTCCAGTCATCTGGCGGCTTGCGCTGCAACACGTCACTGGAGCCGACTGCGGTGTTTCTGCCTCGCAAGCACGCTTGCTCCGCTTCTTCTGGCCATGACAGTAATGCCATTCCTGAACAGGCTGAACATCAGGGAATGACAGCCGTTATGCCACCGAAGAAAAACCGCAAGACTCAACGCAAACAGGATGAAGACCTCTACAAATTACGGCATCTGGTTGAAAACGCTTTCCTGCACCTCAAAAGATAGCGTAGTATCGCTACAAGATATGCCAAACACATAGATGTGTATTCCCGACTGCAATCATTATAAGCCCGACATTTCGGATATTTCAGATTATTGCGAGTTACAGTGCCGCACTGATTTTGGCTGCTATCGCTTTGAGTTCATCAGGTTTGGCCGTTTCCTGGCCATGTGAACCTGTCTTTTTCCCTTTCCACTTGGGGATGATGTGAACGTGGTAATGGAATACAGTCTGACCGGCAGCAGCGCCGTTGGCCTGAACGATACGGAAGCCGTCGGGCGTTAGCGCTTTGTTGACTGCACGGGCGATATGCTGAACAGTTGCCGTCACTGTTTGCAAATCACCTGTCTCAATATCCAGCAAATCGGCTGAGTGTGTTTTAGAGATCACTAATGTATGCCCAGGACTGGCAGGATTGACATCCATGAAACCTAATGTGTAGCCGTCTTCATAAACTTTGATTGATGGAATTTCACCACGAATGATTTTGCAAAAGATACACGAAGCTGATTCAGACATAATGTTTTTGCTCTCATTTTTTATAAATATAAATACTTGAATATCAGTTGCCTAGACTATCCACGAGAAACGGCTAGAAGTGCGATACCAGTATTAATAGGTCGTTGGCCTGGCCCAGTTCGTCGAGCGATAATCCCGACAATGCCAAGAATACAAAGTTCGCACAATCTGCCCATCACAGGTAGTCGCAGGTACCGGTAGTAATGATTGGCAATCGGTAAAAGCTGCACTGACTGTTGGTGGTAATTGTTTACCTGTCGCGATGAATAAACCATCTCGCCCCACGTCCTGTGAAATCCCTGGCCAAAAATCATGTTGGCTGAAACGCCGATGCTCACCCAGTGGATATACCGGCAGACGTTTTGACCAGTAAAAAGCAACACTGCCGGCTAAATGATAGTTAGGCACCATCAGAAACTGAACGGTGTCTGCTTGTTGTTCGACCGCCTGAATGGGTTGTCGCCAGCTGCGCAGTTCTTTGAAAGGTGCTTTGGCAGGTGATAATCCCATGAGCATTGGAAAAAATGCGAGGATGATCAACAGTACCGATATAATCATTCCAGCAATGATCGACCATCGCCATTGGCGATGTAGCGTATCAATTTGTCCGGCAAATAATACCAACAAACCAATGTAAGCTGGTGCAGGCCAGTTCACTTGCACTTTGCTGCCGACCGCTTTTAGCAGGAAAAATGTTAGCACTGCCAGCGATAAATACCATAATAAACGTTGCTCCGCTGATCGGGGTGGATGGCCCAGAGTCCTTGCCATGGCCACGGCGACCAGTGGTGAAAGGACGAGCAGTTGTCCGCCGACAAATTCCAGAAATTCACCAAGTTGTTCCCACCCGCCAATGGCTTTGCCGACACCAAGAATATGGCCTTGCTCATGGCGAAACATCACCCAATCATGATTGGCGTTCCATAATAGCACCGGACTCATGAGCAGGAGTGTCAACAGGACACCGCCCCAGGGCGGCCATGTGCATAGTACCCGCCGCCCTTTGGCGGTTAGCAGTAAACCGAGCCCTAGAAAAAAAGGCAACATGCCGATACTGAGTTTGGCCAGACCGCCAATGCCGATTGCGATACCGAGCTCATACCACGCTGTTGCCTGATAGCGATACAACGCTCGCCAGCTTGCCCACAATGCCCATGTCCAGCAGGCAAGTAATAACACATCAGTGGTCATGACCTGGCCAAGCGGGAAGTACAGTGGTGTAGTTAATCCCAACACGACAGCCCACCAGCCTGGTTTTCGTTGCTTCCAGAATTGGCAAGTGAAGATAAACAGCAGTACTAGAAATACATCGTAGGTCAGCCAGGCGAAAAGTCGCACTTGCCATTCGCCATGACCGAATAAATAGGTGCTCAGTGCAATTAACCAGGCAACCAGCGGCCCTTTGGAGTAATAGCTCCAGTCGAGGTGCTGTGACCATTCCCAATACTGTGCTTCATCAAAATGCAGATCGTAGCCACCCGTTTGCGCGATAAAAAACCGTAGTAAGGGCAGTAGCAATAACACGAATGCCAGCAGGACAATATCGTGGCGGGTGATGCATGTCATGTTGATTATCCTGATGCGCACGGCGATGAGGAGAAATAGCACCATCCCCGTTTAAGAGGTGATGCCGTGAGCCCATTGTTGTTCATACAGACAAGTCAATATAAGTAAGAAAAGAGGTATAGCGCTATCTACGGGTACAGCACGCTGCTGACAAGTGGATAAAAATCCGGATACATTGCGTATCCAGGCGACGTAATAGATTCTGGGTTACCTTATTAAAATAAATCATCCGGTGGCATGAGCAACTAGCCATGAGGCTCTTTCCAGATCGCTTCAATGATGGGTTCCTGTGAAGCACGAATGATATAGGAGCGACTACCATTGGAAGCAAAATAAGTACGCGTAATAATCTCGCTCAATATTCCAGTCGTTAGAAATTGCACGGCCATTAATACCAGTAATACGCCGACTAATAGTAATGGTCGTGTTCCAATATGTGCGCCAAGGAAAATTTTTTGTGCAAGTAAATAGAGCAGAATTAATCCACCAAGTCCACCAGTGGCTAAGCCAATTTGACCAAAGAAATGTCCGGGACGTGTCAAAAAGCGTAAAAAGAAATAGACCGATAGCAGATCCAGAACAACGCGAAAGGTACGACTGATTCCGTATTTGGATTTTCCATGAATGCGGGCACGGTGATTGACGACTTCTTCACGAATTTTCTGCGGTGGGGTATGCACTGATATCCAGGCCGGAATAAAACGGTGCATTTCACCGTATAAACGCATATCTTTAATAATCGCGGCACGGTAGATTTTTAGGCTACAGCCATAGTCATGCAGCTGTACACCGGTAATTTTACCAATCAACTGATTGGCGATGCGTGAAGGAATGGTTCGCAGCCATACATTATCTTTTCGATGCTTCCGCCAACCAACTATTAGGTCAAGGTTTTCGTTTAGCAATCGTCCAACCATGCGAGGGATATCGGCCGGGTCATTTTGTAAGTCACCGTCTAGTGTGGCAATAACATCACCGCGAGCAGCATCGATACCGGCTTGCATGGCGGCTGTTTGACCGAAATTACGTTGCAGGTGCAATGTCCGAATATACGACCCGTAATGTGTTGTTGCAGTATGCAGGCGCTCGGCGGTTTCGTCGCTGCTACCGTCATTAACAACGATCAGTTCCCAGGGATGTGGATAATCAGCCAGCACTTGATGAATTCCGGTAAGTAGTGGCTCTACATTATCCATTTCGTTATAAAGTGGCACGACTATAGATAGCCGGTGAGGTGGTGCATTGGATGCAACAGCAGCTGGGTTGGTTTTCATAACAGTAGGATTAACGTGTTTAGAGATTGCAGATGTCGGCGTGAAATCCGGTACGTTAGTAAGCTGTATACGGTAGCGATAGGCTAGCGATGCACCTAGCCCACCCATGATAATACCAATTATTGCACCACTTAATACTTGGCCGGGGTAGTGTTTACCGAGATAAATTCGTGATAGACCCACTAATAAGGCGATAGTAAACAATCCCAGTCGCCAGCGTTGCCAGGTTGTCGTCAAGGCAATAAAAGTTGCAGCAGCAAAGAAGTTGATGGTGTGATTGGATGGCATCCCTGTTTTTGCTGCACCGCACTGGTGAATCAGGCCGCTCCAGTGACGCAATTGCTCATAAATAACATAGCAAGGACGCGGTTCAGCGAATAAATCCTTGAGCAGATTGCCTAGTGCATCACTGACGCCAACGGTGATAGCCATAGCGAGAAAGAGTCGAGCGCCTGCCCATCCAGAACGGCGGATACTATCGCAAAGTAACAAGGCGATTAGTGGAAATGCAAAGCTGCTACGTTGTGATACCCACCAGAACAAACCATCAAGCAGCGGATGAGCCCAGTCTTGATTGATCCATAGCAGCACGGATTCATCCATGCTGACGTAGCATCTCCGTGGCTGGTATGTCGTAGCGTAACACCAGCGCCCATAGGCCACTTGCCAGTGATAATCCCAGCATAAATAAATGTAGATTGACTGCGGCGACCAGTGCGGTTTCTGCGGGTATTTCAAATGGTAGTAAAATAGCGACCACACCGGCCTCATAGGTGCCGGTACCGGCGACACCATGAATGGGCAGTATGCTGGTTAAATCGCCACCGGTCGTACCGAGTACAGCTACCGGGAAAGGTATGGGGGCAGGCGCAAACAAACTCAGGATCCAGGCAAAGACAGTTAATTTCACCAGCCAATTCAGTAATGTCCATAGCCAGGCACGCCAAAGTGCGCTGGGTGTTTGTGGCAATCCTGCTTTTGCCTTTGCGATATGATCCTGAAAACGGGATGGTAAGCGCTGGATCCATCCTGTCCATTGCGAGGATTGCTGCAATTGGAATAGCCACCATGGCAAGCTGAGCCAATACATCACCGATAAAATAACCAGCCAGCTTTCAAGTTTGTAGCTGCCCAAAGCGATGAGGGCCACGAGCCCCAATGCGTGTAAATCCATAAACCGGAACCACAACAGTGCTGCCAGTGATTTTACAAGTGGGGTAGCGAAATAGCGGCGCATCAGCACCGGAAAGGAAATTTCACCGCTGCGCATAGGCAATAAGTTATTAATTAGATTGTGTAGCAGTGTGAGTTTGAGACAGACGGTAAATCCTCCGTGTGTCGCGGGCAGGAAGTAATCGTATACGCGCAATGCTCGTGCCAGATAGCTGACCCAGGTTAGCAGTGTCGCTAGAATGAGCGTACCGGGCGCAATGCGATACCACGGCTCCAGCAACGTTTGCCAGCCAATCCACCGCTCAATGCCAATTATGATCAGCACAAGTAGCACCAAACCTGCGATGAACCACCACTGTTTTTTCTGCATTTCAGTGATTTTCCGTAGAACGGCCAGACCAGCTTGACGCAGATTTGCCATCCAGATGGTGTTCTACACAGAGTTGATAGCCTGCCAGACTTAGGCACAATACTGCCAAAATATGTTGCCATTTGTCTGTCTGTGGATAACCGGTTTCAAAAATCGTCAGTAACGCTAATCCGCAACCGGTCAGCAACAATGTCATCCAGCGTCGGCCATCAAGGGTTTGGCCCCAACGCCAATACCGCGCCAATACCGTGCCGCCAATTGCGGCCAGCCAGCCCAGACCTGCACCGGCCAGCACGTCTAATGGCCAGTGTACCCCTACGATAATCCGTGACAAGCCCACCAGTACAGCTAATCCGAGTAGCGGAAAACCCAGATAGTACTGCCAGGGTTTTTGCAGATGCAGCACGATAATGCCCACCAGGGTGAACGCTGTGGCTGTATGCCCTGAGGGAAAGGCGTGGTGGCGAAGTGTCGGGCCAATGATATGAAATTGGTCGAGCGGTAATACTCCCGCCGGTCGTGCAATTTGCAGTGGGTGCTTGAGGCCGTGTACCAACAAAGTGGCCAGTATTCCGGCCAGCAAGCCTGCCCAGACCAGATCCGGCCAGCGTCGCACCAGGGGTAAGCATAAGACCAATGCTATCTGTGTATCGCCCAGAATGGTGATATGCGACCAGATAAGGTCGCCGGTGATGTGGCTCAATCGGTTGATCCCGAAAAACAGGGATGTGTTGGCCTCAAGCAAGATAACCGCAATCGTTAGTGCCAGCGCGATCATCGGGATATTCCAGTACCAGGGATACCAGGAGCGACAGGCGGTGCGGTGTGGCAATTTCATTCGGCAGATTCCGTTGACTGTCTATCTACAGATACCAGGGCCAAAGCAATACCATGACGTTGATAAAGTAATTCGTGTTTGCCTAATTCGGTTAAAGCGGTGCTTTTGGTAAAGACCAAATCACCGGGTTGCGGTTCACGTCGTTCAACAATCTGACCGCTGTAGACACTGAAACTTGGCATATTCAAACGCCACATTACTGCTTTGTGTGGATATTGACGGGCCAGTAGCCCGGCTTCCTTGACCGGTTGCTGCAACGTATTGGCAACTGTGGGTAGCACTTGATCATAGAGTATGAAACTGAATAACACCCCGCTGATAATGGCTTTGAGTGCTGGTTGAATAGATTGCTCAATCATGAAGTACAGAATGAGTGGCAGACCGGTAAGCAGCAGTATGTAGTACCTGGCGGAGAAATTGAGGCTGGATAGTTGAATGCGTGTCCATTCATCTTGAATCTGCGGCCGGACGATATCAACCAGAGTCGGTAATGCCAGCAGTAACCCGAAAAATAAAAAGAGTGGCAATAGCAATAGGGTCGATGAGTCCTCGTATTGATCGAGATCGACCGCGATCAGGATGAATAATCCTGAATAACCGTAAATGATGTAGTGTGGTAACTTGGTTGCTGCCAGCGAGAATAGAACGAATACCAGCGTAAACCCTATCAACAGGTAGCGGGATGCTGAATGGGCAAGATGATGCCGTAAACGTGTCAGGGTACGTAATAAAACCGTGGTGTAGGGCAGCAGGCTGACAAGTAACACTGGAAAGTAGTACCACCAATGGCCACTATGTCCTTCCATCGGTTTCTGGAAGCGTCCCAGATTATGCTGCAGGAAAAAACCTTGTAAAAAACCTTCACCATTGCGTAGAAACTGAATGAGATACCAGGGAAGGGCAATGAGCAAAAAGAGTAGCCAGGCACGTTTGTTTATTAGCATTTGTAGCCAGGCTCGCCATTGCCCTTGAATGAGGCAATATAACAGGCTGGTGCTTGTTGGAATAGCAATCGCTATTGGCCCTTTTGTTAAGAAACCAAGCCCCATGGCCACTGCGGCCAGGTATAGCCAGTACTGTTTTTTTTCATGCAGATGTAAATAAAGGCTAAATAGACTAATAGCCAGAAAAAGATTCAATAATGCATCAGCAGTTGCCGCTTTACCGATTACGGTAACAGCAAGTGAAGTTGCCATAATTGTTGCTGCCAACAGTGCCCGACGGGTATCCATAATACGTCGGGTAAACAAAAAAATAACAACAGCCCATGCGCTTGATGCGAGTGCCGAGGGTAGGCGAAAGGCAAACTCATTGAAGCCAAACAGGGATACACTGACTGCTTGTAGCCAATAGCTTAGAATAGGTTTGTCATGGCGTGGTACGCCATTGAGATAGGTTGATAAAAAGTCACCCCGCACGAACATTTCACGGGTTGCCTGACTAAATGCACCTTCATCCAGATCAAACAGTGCTACCTGACCGATGTGATAAAAAAAACCGAAGAATAATGCTAGCGCGAAGAGTACGTATAAGGGTTTATTATCGATTGGAAAGGATTGGTGGATACTCACAAGACTATTTCTCAACCGATTGAATTTCCATGCGAAATGCTTCTTTGCCTTTTTTATGTTGAACGACCCTGACAGGGATATAATGCAGTTCAGGAGCAAACCAGAAGGATGTGGTGCGGGTTTTTCCAGGTGTGGATTGTTTGATATGAATAGCCTGTAATTGCCCAAGTGAGGTGTTGAGTCGTTTTTTACCCAGGTTTTTTATTTGCCAGGTTTTTAGTTCGGTTTTATCAGCCATTGTATACTGTGTAGACAAGCGGTTATATTTTAAATCAAGCATTACTTTTATCGTTAAACTTAATGGATCAACAATGCCCGATTTTAAGGGTAGAATCACATTTTTCTGATTATAGCGGGCATTAATTTTTGCTGATAACCAATCAAAATCGAGCTGAACATCCCTGCTTTTATTGAGAGTTTTTATATGTCGCTGGTAGTGGACAGGTCGAACTACGCCATGTTGAATCGTACCGCTGGCCTGTTCCCGACTCTTACCCGATATCATAAGTGACGCTAAAACATTGGGTTCGATATCAGAGTGCATTTGGTAAGTGTTGGCATCTATCATTTCCAGTGACATAACGGCTTCACCCATCGAGATACCACGACCGTAAACTTCGTAGCGCGCCTGAAAGGGAGAAATGGTGTCAGCGGCCAGGCTGAGCCAGGGACACAAAATTGTGCTAATTAGCACGAGTGATCGTAATAGGGGGAGATTCATACCACAGTGTGTCCTCTGGTTTGTTATAACGGCGCGTCATCGGTTTTTGGGTATGGTATCACGATATAGCCGATTAACGTATTGGCAACAAATATGACTGATAACAGTGTTATTAGCATGGTAATTTATGCTGGTGATGTCAGAGAATAGATATTCAATACTAAAGATCACAGCACTGTTGTCACTCAATTTTCAGTGTTGGTGCAGTAACATCAATGGCAGGCGCTATATGGGTTAATCCCGATAGAAGAGGAGATTCCGGGGGCAGTGGTTTAAAAAAAACGGCTTATAAGAAATGCCCGGTCGAGAATTCCTGACTATATGGATATAGCCAGCAGCATGGGTTATGGGAGTAGCTGGAAAATGGTGAGTGGCTTGATAAGGCCAGGATGAATTGTGTTTTAAGTTGAATACAGTAGTACTCAAATTAAATCTATGAGTAGCTATTCATCGTAAAGTTTCGCAAGCTGGGCACGACGTTCGAGCAGTAACACCTTGTAGGCACGACTCAGTGCGTGTTCGTAGGCACAATCACCGTTATCACCCATTTCATGTAAACGGGCTTCGAGAAAGGCTATTTCCTGTCGTAGATAATCAGCGGTTCGATAATCTGCGACCGGATGGTCGAAACCGGTGGGTTGAGTGCCCAGTACAAAGTTAGTGTGCATTTGAGAGCCTCCCTGGTGTTTTTTGATGGCTGCTTGACCTGAATTCTGGTTCTTTTGGGTTAATTTCAGCCGGCATCTTTCTTAAAGATGCATTGTAAAAATTATGGAGTATTTTCCATTGAAATGGCAAGGGTGCATGGACGCAGGTTAAAGTGTGCGAAAACGCATGGATAGATCCAGTGCCTGTACGTCTTTGGTCAAGCCACCGATTGAAATATAATCTACCCCTGTTTCAGCAACAGGATGCACGGTATCAAGATTAATATTGCCTGATGCCTCCAGTTTGGCGCGACCTGCCGTGATGGTTACAGCCTCAGCCATTGTTGTCAGATCAAAGTTATCCAGCATCACGATGTCGGGTTGGGCAGCCAGTGCTTCTTGAAGTTCGGCAAGATTTTCAACCTCGACTTCCACAGTGGTATCAGAATGCAAGCGACGTGCTTCCATGATGGCATTAGTGATTGATCCGGTTGCCATGATGTGATTTTCCTTGATGAGTACCGCGTCAAATAAGCCGATACGATGATTTTGGCAGCCACCACAATGCACTGCGTATTTTTGTGCCAGCCGCAAGCCGGGGATAGTTTTGCGGGTATCCAGAATTGTGGCGCCTGTTCCTGCAACGGCATCGGCGTAACGTCTGGCCAGTGTTGCCGTTCCACAGAGCAGCTGTAGAAAATTTAGTGCGGTACGTTCGCCCATCAACAGCGCACGCGAAGGGCCTCGCAGGATACAGAGCGCCTGATTGGGCGAGATAGTGTCACCATCGCTGGCTTGCCAGTAAATTTCGATGTTCGAATCCAGTTGCCGGAAGACTGCATCAAACCAGGCCGTTCCACATAACACGGCTTTTTCGCGGCTGATCACAGTCGCTTCGGAGCGGGCATCTTCAGAAATTAATGCAGCGGTCAGATCACCCGTACCGATATCTTCAGCCAGGGCGATAGCTACAACAGGATTGGGATCGGGGCAGGTCATGGTATGCAGTTCCTCGCGCTTTTGTTAAAACAGATAGCTATAGCGGAACCAATTAATCAGATTTGATTGGTTCCGCTATATAACGCAGCGGCTTTTTTCTGATGAGCACGCTCAGTATTTACTTTTAGTCTTGACTGATTAGTCGATGGGATTTTATCAACGTGCAGGGAACGTACGGTAAGTATGCTTTACACGTTATGGCAGCATGCCGGCATTTATCGGCGGTCGCCCCCAGAACAGTGCATGTAATCGCAGCAGCGTTTCCGGCTCTGAGAGCAGGTCACGTTTTTGTGCTGCTGTTAAACTCTCAGGTCCCTCGTCTTCCAGTTGGTGAATCAGGCCTTCCAGATAATGCCGACGGCGCTTGCCCGGTGGTTCGCGTTCCGGCAGTAATGATCGATGTAGTGTGTTGACGTAGGGGTCAGTAATAGCCTGTATAAAACGACTGGTTGGCACGACTTGTAATGCGGATAATACCGGTTTGCCATGTTGCAAATGATCATCAAGCATGTGCAATACAGGTGGTGTTTCAGTCTCCTCGGCGGTCAGGAAGAGTCCCCATGTTCGTGTTTTGCGGCCCAGTGTAAGGCTGCTGGATATGATCGATAATGGAATCGACAGCACCAGTCCCAGCAATACAGGGGTAAACCACCAGAAAAAATTAGGGACATACTGATAACTTAACACGCCGGTAATAACACCAAGCAGTGTTTGCCCACCATGCGCCAGAGCCGCTTCCTTGAGGCTGGTCATGTGATCACCACGTTGCTGCGATGGCCAGCCAATGGCGCGGCGCATCAGAACCGCTAGCACAAATTTGGTCTGAAACAGCATCAAAATCGGGGCGGTGAGTACCGAAAACAGTGTTTCCAGTATCACGCTCAATGTCGCTTTGAGCATACCGCCGCTAGTACGACGCCATTGGGGATTTTTTAAAAGGAGAAGTAGTGCCAGCAGCTTGGGCAAGAACAGCATGGCGAGTGTGACCAGCAGGACCGTGGTCATTTCTACTGCAAATGAAATGGGCCAGACCGGCATCCAGTTTTCACCAAAGAAATAGATAGGTTGCTGTTGGGTCTGAATAAAGGCTTCCAGTCCGGTAGCAACAAGAAATAACAGCCACAGCGGTGAAGCGACATAGGACATCACTCCCATGAGGAAATGTAACCGACTCAACCCGTTCCAGCCATGTGCCAATACCAGTCGCATGTGCTGGATGTTACCCTGACACCAGCGACGATCACGTTTGGCATAATCGATCAAGGTAGGCGGAATTTCCTCGTAACTCCCTTCCAGGTCATCGACCAGCCAGACTTCCCAGCCGGCCCGTCGCAGTAGTGCGGCTTCTACAAAATCATGGCTGAGGATTTCACCTCCAAACGGTTCTTGTCCAGGTAACTTGGGTAGGCCGCAGTGATCAATAAACGCACGCACGCGCACAATGGCGTTGTGTCCCCAGTAATTGCTTTCGCCAAGCTGCCAATAGTTCAGCCCGGCGGTAAACATGCGCCCGTACATGTTGCCCGCGAACTGAAGAATGCGGGCAAACAAGGATTCGCGATTGACCGGTGTCGGTGGTGTCTGGATGAGCGCGACGTGTGGGTGGTGTTCCATTAAGCGCACCATTTTCACCAGCGTAGTGCCTTGCATGATGCTATCGGCATCCAGCACGATCATATAGCGGTAATGCCCACCCCAGCGGGTACAAAAATCTTCTAAATTACCGCTTTTTCGACTGGTATTCTCCGGTCGATTGCGATAGAAGATTCGTCCTTTACCCTTTAACGCTTGAACCATATTTTGCCAGCGTAATTCTTCTTCCACCCAGATATCAGGGTCACGGGTGTCACTGAGAATGAAAAAATCGAACGCATCCAGCCGACCGGTTTCTGCCAATGAATGATGGATGGCATGCAGTCCAGCGAAGACCCGCTCTGAATCCTCGTTATAAATGGGCATCAGGATAGCGGTGCGCGGTGGTGTAGTGGTCGGATCAGGTCGAGTGGGAGTTTGATTATGAATTGCCCGGCGTTCACCGTTAAACAAAAGGGTCAGAAAGCCAATAAATGCTGTCCAGAATGCCATGCAGATCCAGGAAAACAGAATGGTATATAAAAGCAGTAGCAGTAGCTCGATAGGGCTCAAGCCATCGCCGTGGAACGCACTGGTCATCAGACTGAGTGCAACTAGCGTGGTTGCAATGACTAGCAGGAAAAATACAGTTCGTCGCAAAAAGGGACTCATGGTTGCTGGTGATAACGTTGACATATTGAGTGATCAGGAATGACATCATTGACAGGGTTGAGCAATAACTATCGTGTCTTGCGCTATTTCACGCCATTGCAGGGTGGATGTATGATGATTTTTGAATGCGAATAATATCAGCCGTTGATTGTCAGGAACGGCTGATTCGTTTCCATTAATTGTCAAGAACGGCTGATTCGTTTCCATCCACGAAGCAGCGAACCGAATAAGGAAAAGGGCTCAATCGTCTGTGTGGGCATTATATTGGGGCACATCCGGGGTGTGGGTTCAGCAATGCTGGCGGCTAACTGGGTTTTTAACACAGATCGCGCCTGGTCGACGGGGGCAAACAACAGCTCAGACCAACCGGTAATGGTTCCACTGAGCAATGCCGCTCGCGCGGCGGTAACTGCTTGTGAAGTTTGAGCGCGCTCCAGTACAGTCGTCAGCCACTCATCGAGTAACGCATGGGTCACCAAAATAGCGTGTGTTGCTGGATCGATTCCGGCAATTTCCTGTCGTTCAGCCAGTCGTTGCATACTGTATTCAGCCAGCTTTGACGATTGTACTGGATCACTGACACCCAGTGCCTGCCAATAGACCTGTAGCCGTTCCCGTAATTGTTCATCGGTTGGTATTTGATTTATTTCAGGCAGATAGGTTGTCGCTGCGCTCACTGCGCTCACTGCGCTCACTGCGCTCACTGTGCTTTTATCCACTGATAACTCCATATTTCAGTGAGTATCTGTTCTTCATGCTGAAGAAAGCAACGAATTTCCACAGAACGCGCCTCTTCCGGCGACAGCTCAAAGGAAACACGCTGTCCCTGGGTATAAGGATTGCGCTGGACGACCACGTTATGGATTGTACCCTTGGTACTGCTGATAATTGCCTTGACCTGGGCATCTTTTGGCAATGCAGCGAGTGCCTTGCCACCAAAATCAATCACAAAATGCCGGTGTTGACCGGTGCTCGTTTGACCTACCCGGCTGGATAGGGTGTATCCATAAGGCAACGATATTGGCATATCACGAAAAAAATACAGCCGATAGTCGTATTCCCGTTGCTGTCCGGCCTCAGCCGGATGGTAGGGTGTCCAGAAAACAGCAATATTGTCGTAACGTTCTGCATCACTGGGAATTTCGATGAGCTGCACAGTGCCCTTGCCCCAGTCGCCTAGCGGCTCTACCCATACACTGGGGCGTTGGTGGTAATGCGCTTCTAGATCCTGGTAGTTTTGAAAATCACGGTCGCGCTGCAACAGACCAAAACCGCGCGGATTTTCATCAACAAATGCGCTGATACGCAGTTTACTGGGATTACTCAGGGGTCGCCAGATCCATTCATTGTTACCGTTATTTATCAGTAGTCCCTCGGAGTCATGCACCTGCGGACGGAAATCGTCAAAAAAACGCTCGTTAAGTGTTCCGTGGAAAAACATGCTGGTTAACGGTGCAACACCAAATTTCTGTACTGATTCACGTATGAAAATATTGGATTTGACATCAATAATGGTATTAACGCCCGGCCTGATCCTGAAGCGATAGGCACCGGTCAGACTCTGGCTGTCCATCAGCGCATAGACAGTTAGTTCGGTGGCATCTTTATCAGGTTTTTCCAGCCAGAATTCACGAAAAAACGGAAATTCCTCCGGCTTGCTCAAGCCGGTATCAATGGCCAGACCACGTAATGACAAACCATAAGTTTGCTGCTGACCAACAGCACGGAAGTAGCTCGCGCCTAGAAATACCGCGACTTCATCGTAATGGTGATCGGTGTGCAAGGGATAAAGCACTTTGAAACCGGAAAACGCCAGATCTTCGGGTAGGTGTTCAGGTACTTTGTTTTTACCAAAATCGAATAGATCGTTGCTGTATGCGATAGGCGTACTTTCGCCCTGGTCGATGACGTTGATCAGTACCGGTTGTTTGAACAAAAAACCAAGCGGTGCAAACTGGATCTCAAACGGGAGTGCCTGGTCACGCCACAGGCTTTTTTCGGCACGAAAACGGATATTACGGTACTGATTGTAATCCAGTTTCTGCAGGAAATCGGGTAATACGTTGCCTGGTTTATCAAAGGGTTGGGTGGCCAGTACTTCAGCACGACGGCGGATATCGGCAAAATTAAAGCGCTTGGGCAAGGGCGTTGTTGCTGATGTGGTGCCGGGTAATTCAGGTGCACATAAACCTGAAATTGGGTGGCTATAAAGGCTTGCTAGCAAAATAATATTTAACAATGAGCGGAGTTTCACAGTAGTACGGCTCCGTTGCTGTTCCGGGTGACTAAAATTCAAATAAGCAGATTGCTGTTATGGATGCGCCATTGTACGGTGGTCGCTACATTCCGGCCATTATGCCTGTCGGAAAAGAACCAGTGGTATCATCGTGCTTGTTTGACACCGGAGAAATACAAGTCATGCAACTTCGCGATCAAACGCTTTTTCGGCAACAGTGCTATGTTGCAGGTTCCTGGATCGGTGCTGAAAATAGCGCAGTCACGGCTGTTAACAATCCGGCAACGGGCGAGATATTGGGTGATGTACCTGAACTAAATATGAATCAGGTGCGTGGTGCCATCGAAGCTGCTCACGCGTCCTTGTCGAGCTGGCGTGCGCTGACGGCACAGGCACGGGCGGTAATTTTACGGCGCTGGTTTAACCTTTTGCTGAAGCATCAAGAGGATTTGGCAGTATTGATGACCCTGGAGCAGGGTAAACCGCTTACCGAAGCACGCGCTGAGGTTGCCTATGCTGCCAGTTTTATTGAATGGTTCGCTGAGGAAGGCAAGCGTATTTATGGTGATACCCTGCCCACCCACCAGGCCGACAAGCGTATTTGGGTGTTAAAAGAGCCGGTTGGTGTATGTGCAGCGATTACACCATGGAATTTTCCAATGGCAATGATTGCCCGCAAGGCAGCAGCGGCGCTGGCAGCGGGTTGTACAATGGTGGTCAAACCGGCACGGCAAACACCTTTTTCGGCCCTGGCGATGGCGGTATTGGCGGAACGTGCGGATTTACCTGCTGGTGTCTTGAATATTGTGACCGGTTTGTCACAGGTGATTGGTGACGAGATTCTGGATAATATGCTGGTTCGCAAACTGAGTTTTACCGGTTCCACCCAGACCGGAAAATACTTGATGGGTCGTTGTGCCAGGACGCTTAAACGGCTTTCATTGGAATTGGGCGGTAATGCACCGTTTATTGTGTTTGATGATGCCGATTTGGATACGGCGGTAGAAGGCGCTCTGGCGTCCAAGTATCGCAATAGTGGCCAGACGTGCGTATGTACCAACCGCTTTCTGGTGCAGGATCGTGTTTATGATGCATTTGCCGCCAGGCTGACTCAAGCGGTACGTGAGCGACTCAAGGTGGGTAATGGTCTGGATGCGGGTGTGATGCAGGGACCCTTGATTGATAGGGCAGCACTGGAGCAAGTAGAGCGGCACATAGCGGATGCTTTGGCAAAAGGCGCCAGGGTACTGACAGGGGGTCAGCGACACGCACTGGGTGGCACTTTCTACGAGCCGACGGTGTTGGTAGACGTGAAACCGGACATGCAAATTGCCTGTGAGGAGACTTTTGGACCGGTCGCACCGCTTTTTCGCTTTCATGATGATGAGGAAGCAGTACAACTGGCCAATGCGACAGAATTTGGCTTGGCGGCTTATTTTTACAGTCGTGATTTAAACCGGATGCTGCGGGTCAGTGAAGCACTGCAATATGGCATGGTGGGTGTCAATACCGGATTGATTTCGACCGCAGTCGCACCATTTGGTGGTATCAAGGCTTCTGGTTTTGGGCGCGAAGGATCGAAATATGGTATTGAGGAGTATTTAAGCCTCAAATATCTATGTGTAGGATTGGATTAAGGCGGGTGTGGCATTGTCTGTAATGGGTACTCTGAGCATTCAGATATAGCGGAACCAATTAATCAAATTTAGCTGGTTCCGCTATAGTGCGGATGATTCGACCGGTCCATGGCTACTCATTGAGTTGTAGTGCTATCCCGATGTAACAGTGCCAGATCTTCTTATTAAATAAAGGAAATTCGTTTGACTTTGATTGTACTGAATTTAATCATTCTTTTGAGTCAGGGTGCAGGCTGTTTAGTACACCCTTAAACATTCCCCGATTATGTGAATTGAGATCGCTCAGTGTGCGGTGTGCCTCAAAAACAATCTGGGTGAGCTGTTCCTTTTCAGGAGATTGGATTTTCAGTTTTTTCATCGTTGCTGTGATATGCTCGCCTGTATCACTGATATTGAAAACCTCATAAAATCCCATGGTCTCTAGTAGCTGGTTAATATCAGCGTGTGTAGATAGCAGTGTGGTTTTATCTGCAGAGCGCTGGCGGTTGAAATTAGCAATTTTTGCGAGTAACCCCAGACTGGTGCTATCGATAGAATGAGCACTGGTTAAATCAACAACAATATGGGTAAAATCATCACGGGTAAATAGATCGTCAAGAAAATCGCTCAGTGTGCAGCTAATAGTGTAGCGAACATCGCCTGTCAATTTGAGAAAATAAGTATCACCCTGCCTGGCATAAAATGCCGCTCCTTCCATTTTAGTTCGCGCTCTTGACTAGTAATAGAGTTACATCATCCGGTAATAACCCAGTTTGATCGAGACTCAATATTTGAATAAGATTTTCAATATTAAACACATCCAGTTTGCCTATCTGATCCAGCATATATTGTAGTTTTTCGGGCAAGCCGGCTTGTGGCAAGGTTTCCAGAATTCCATCAGAAATCATTGTCATGGTGAACTGCGGTGGTAATTCTATAGTGTTATTCTTATAGCTGGAAAAATCAAACAGTCCAATGGGTAAGCTTTTTTCACCAATGTAACGTGATTGTTGGCCATCAAACAGAATCGGGAAAGGGAACTGGCTGCCACTGCTGTAGTGAAGCTGGTTGTTTGGCCGATTAATAACACTGTAGAATATTGTCAGGTATTTATCCATATGACAGCTAAAGATATCCCGGTTTAGCCAATTGAGTACTTCAGCAGGATTAAGAATAACGTTGTCACGACCCTGTCGGTACATTTCGCGGTAGCGATCAATATAGCTTTTTAGCATCACTGTCACAAATGCCGAGGATACCCCGTGACCGGAAACATCGGCAATATAAAACGCAACATGATCGTTGTCGACCGGAAAATAATCGACAAAATCGCCGCTAAGATATTGTGAAGTCAGCAGGTGGCGACTGAAATAATAACCTTGATATTGCTTGTTATTTTCCGGCAACAGTTGAAACTGGATACGTCGTGCGGCTGTTTCGTCTTCTTGCAGGCGACGCACCGTTTGCTGTAACTGCTCATTGACCATTTCCAGGTGTTCGCGGTGCTCGATATTTTCGCGGCGTAAACGAGCGCGTTCCAAGGCATGATTGATCACATGTTCGAGTACAGCCATGTCTTCAATCGGTTTGGTGACATAATCCCAGGCGCCTAGTTTAATGGCCTGGATCGCATCACCCAGGCCACCTCTTCCAGAAACAACCAAAATAGGCAGGTCTGGCAATTCACGGGTGACGTAATCGATCACTTGCAGGCCATCCATTTCAGGCATACGCAGATCACACAATACCAGATCGGGCTGTTCATCCTGACAAAGCTGAATGCCTTTTTGCCCGTTATTTGCCTGAATAACTTCAAAACCACTGTCTTCAAGATAAACCGCAATAATCTCGCGTACCAATTCCTCATCATCAATCAGCAGTAACCGTGCTGTATCATTGTTCATGATAGATGTGCCTGTGCAGCTAGTCATGTGCGTATCATCTTGGCAGGGATACCATAGCATTTGCTGGTTTTACAGTCATTCAGGATACGCTCAAGCAGTTTTTATTTATACCGGTTCCATTATCAATAATCCTGATCAAAGCATAGTCGGGCTTGTGCCGGGTTCGTAGCGTAATCCATGGTAATTATGTGTTATTTTTTGGTCATGGCTTGAGCTGAGTTAGTCACTCCTGATTGAGGAGATTGTCTGTAATTTTCATTAAATACAAGTAGTTGTGAGATTACAGTGGCGGTCGGTGCATGTCAGGCGATATCCTCGTTATATTTATCATTCGAGCAAAGTGATGAGTGAATTAATAGCTGTCACAATGGCTTTGGCTTAATTAGAAATTAATGCGGGAGAATATTAATGTCGTTGGGACCAGTAATGTTGGGTCTGGAAGGGCTGGAATTGAGTCGTGAAGAACGGGAGCTATTGCAGCATCCCCACGTAGGTGGTGTCATTCTTTTTACCCGTAATTACCAATCTCTGGAACAGGTTACAGCATTGGTGTCAGCGGTTCATGCTGTACGTACTCCTCAGTTGTTGGTTGCCGTGGACCATGAAGGGGGGCGGGTGCAGCGGTTCCGCGATGGATTTACCCGATTGCCGGCTGTACGTCGGCTTGGTGATATTTATGATCGGGACCGAATGCGCGCCAGGCAGTTGGCGCGGGTCAGTGGTTGGTTGATGGCGGCTGAATTGCGGGCAGTGGGTGTTGATTTCAGCTTTGCGCCGGTGCTGGATCTCGATCATGGTGTGAGCGGTATTATTGGTGATCGGGCTTTTCATCATGATCCCGAAAGTGTGGCCGATTTGGCGCATGCTTATGTTAGCGGAATGCAAAAGGCGGGTATGGACGGTGTGGGCAAGCATTTTCCGGGGCATGGCGGTATTGCGGCAGACTCGCATTTGGAGCTGCCGGTTGATTCGCGTACCCATGATGAGCTCGTGACCGCTGATTTATTGGCGTTTGAGCGAATGATTCAGTATGGCATTACGGCGTTGATGCCAGCACATGTGGTATATCCGCAAGTGGATGCGCGTCCTGCGGGTTTTTCGAAACGCTGGTTGCAAGAGATTTTACGTCAGCAGCTGGAATTTCAGGGCGTCATCTTTAGTGACGACCTGGATATGGCAGGTGCTCATGAGGCGGGTTCACCACCGGAACGCGCCTATGCGTCCCTGGTGGCGGGTTGTGATATGGTGCTGGCATGTAATGATCGCAATGCGGCAGTCGCTATTGTTGAAAATCTGCATTATAAAATGGAGCCGGTCAGCTCATTGCGATTGATGCGTTTGCGCGGTCGTGGGCATTTGACAGTGGATCATTTACACAGTGACCCAAATTGGCAACGTGCAGTGCAGTTAGTGCGTGATTACGATGCCTTTTCACTGGCGGAAATGAATATTTGATTTGAGGGGGGTGAGCAGCGCGTTGTTAGCAATACAACTATCTTGCCTGTCAGGACACTAACGTGTGACAGGCAGGAAAGGTATCAGCTCGTTACGTAAGTAGGTATTGTCTTACTCATTGGGTTAACTAAAGATGGTTACTACTCACCTCCTGACTTGTGTGAATTTCAAAAGAAACATGCCATGCGAAATACACCATTATTGATACTTTGCACATGCCCGGATCAGGCCGGGTCTGAACGTATTGCCACAGCTATCGTGGATGAGCAGTTAGCGGCTTGTGTCAATATCCTGCCAAAGTTGACATCAGTCTACCGCTGGGAAGGACAGGTGCAGCAAGATTCCGAGCAATTGTTACTCATTAAAACGTGCGATGCGGTGTATCCTGCATTAGAAGCGCGGATACATGAATTACATTCTTATGATGTCCCTGAGATTATTGCGCTACCAATCCAAAAAGGGCTGACCGAATATCTGGACTGGATTACAGAGAATACCGGGAGTGCAGTATGAAGCGCCCGCTACAGCTGTGGCTGGTTTTATTATTGACAGCCCTGACAATGCCCGCAGCAGTGGCAGGACTGTTTGATTCCTTTGGTAATGCCTCAAAAAATCGGGTTCTTGAAGCCGATGATGCCTTTCAGCTTATGGTAAGCGCTATCGATCCGCTGACGATTGAAGCACGCTGGATTATTGCCCCCGGATATTATCTCTACCGTGAAAAATTTAAACTGGATACCGTGGATGCCCGGGATGTGGCGATTACGGCGACGGATATTCCACCGGGTCAAGCCAAGGAAGATCCTTACTTTGGTGTACAGCAAGTGTTTTATGATGAGGCCGTGGCTACCGCAACCCTGCAGCGGACACAGCCTCATAAGCAAACCTTGCAACTTGCAGTCCATTATCAAGGCTGTGCCGAAATCGGTGTTTGCTATCCGCCATTGCGCCGAACCGTTGCGGTTGACCTGGCGGCATTACCATCAGTACCGACTACGATACCAGACAGCAAGACCATGTCCCCACCTGACCTGCCGGATACCCGTGAGGCCGAGCAGGATCGTTTGGCGCGGTTATTAAGCGAGCAAAAAATACTGGCTATTCCGGCATTCTTTGGCTTCGGGGTGCTATTGGCTTTTACACCGTGTGTATTTCCGATGATTCCGATTTTATCCAGTCTGATTGCCGGTCAAGGTGCCAGCCTGACACGCCGTCGGTCGATAGGGTTATCACTGGTTTACGTATTGGCAATGGCAGTGACCTATACCATTGCGGGTGTATTGGCCGCTCTGCTAGGGCAGAATATCCAGGCGTGGTTTCAAAATCCCTGGGCGATCAGTTTGTTTAGTGGTCTATTCGTGTTATTGGCACTATCGATGTTTGGTATCTACGATCTGCAATTGCCAATGGTATTGCAACAGCGCTTGACCGAGTGGAGCAATCGTCAACGTGGTGGACAGTATTTTGGGGTAGCCATCATGGGGGTTTTATCCGCATTGATTATCGGCCCTTGTGTAGCGCCACCGCTCATTGGTGCATTGAGCTTCATTGCCATTACCGGCGATATTCTGCTAGGGGGTGCAGCGTTGTTCGCGTTAAGTATGGGGATGGGCGCACCGCTGTTACTGATTGGTGCCTCAGCCGGTCATTGGTTACCCCATGCTGGCCGCTGGATGGTGCGAATCAAGGCTGTATTTGGTGTATTGTTGCTGGCTGTAGCATTGTGGTTACTGGAGCGGATTTTACCCACAGCAGTCATCATGCTGTTATGGGCAATGCTGTTCATTGTTACCGCGACTTTTATGGGGGCAATGCAGCCGTTGGTTTATGGAACACCAGGTTGGCGGATACTGCTCAAGGGATTGGCAACAGTGCTATTGGCCTACGGCATATTATTGCTAGTCGGTACCGCTGCCGGTGGACGTGATCCGTGGCAACCGCTACGTGGAGTCAGTCTTGTCTCTGCTGCTGCCGAAGAAAAACCCTCAGTACCGTTGTTCCGGCCGATCAAGACCGTTGCTGATTTAGAGCAGATGAAACGCCAGGCGGGTGGGCGAATCGTCATGCTGGTTTTTTATGCTGATTGGTGTGTGAGTTGTAAAGAACTGGAGCGAGAGACATTCGCCGATCCAGCAGTACAGACGATATTGCGTAAGGTAGTTGCGCTACAGGCTGATGTGACAGCCAATGATGCGGCGGATCGGGCATTGTTACGGCACTTTGGTCTTATCGGCCCGCCGGCCATTTTGCTCTTTAAACCGGGCGGAAAGGAGTACCAGGGACAGCGGATTGTGGGGTTTGTGGATGCTGAAACCTTAAAAAAGCATGTACTGTTATTGTTGGGCGCAGCGGGTTGAGATCGCTCTACGTTAACTATGGAATTTCACCTGATTGGTAGTGCAACAGATGGCTTTTTGCTAGACACCTTATCAAGGTTGATGCAGAATCCCATGCCTTGATTAGCAAGAATTACCACTTGAGTCATGGCAAAATTGCTGCTTTTAAATGGCCCAAATCTCAATCTGCTGGGCACCCGTGAACCTGATATTTACGGCACGATGACCCTGGCGGGTATTGAGCGCCACTGTGTCGAGTTAGCACATGTGTTAGGATCACATCAGCTGCTTTGTTTCCAGAGTAACGCCGAGTATGCGCTGCTTGATCGTATTCATGCTGCACGCGATGAAAATGTGGCGTTTATCATCATCAATCCCGCCGCATTGACCCACACCAGCGTGGCATTGCGGGATGCTTTGCTCGGTGTGGGCATACCGTTTATCGAATTACATCTATCCAACGTGTTTGCCCGTGAATCATTTCGCCATCACTCCTATCTATCTGATATCGCTATCGGTGTTATCAGCGGACTGGGTACTCAGGGCTATGAATTGGCATTACGTGCCGCTGATCATTACCTTGCCACCGCAGCACGACGGTAACTGTCATGTCTATGGATATCCGCAAGATAAAAAAACTTATCGAATTGCTCGAAACATCAGGTATCTCCGAAATCGAGATCAAGGAGGGCGAGGATTCGTTACGGATCAGTCGCCACCTGCAGTGCGATACCCCGATGGTTGCGCCCCCGCCCATGTGGGTTGCTCCTGCCTGCAACACAGCACCCGTAGCCCCCCTGGAACCCGTCGCTCCGGCAACACCACCGGCGGCTGAAGTGGCCACGGAATCCATGCAAGGGCACGCACTGCTTGCACCTATGGTGGGCACGTTCTATCGATCAGCCTCGCCAGGTTCGAAACCTTTTGTTGAAATTGGTCAGTCGATTAATGTGGGTGATCCAGTGTGTATCATTGAAGCCATGAAAATGTTTAATCAGATCGAAGCTGATCAAGCCGGTACGATTACCCGCATTCTGGTTGAAAACGGTCAGCCCGTTGAGTATGACCAGCCGCTGCTAGTGATTGAATAAATATATCATGCTCGAAAAAGTTGTTATCGCCAATCGTGGAGAAATTGCTCTGCGTATTTTGCGAGCCTGTCGGGAACTGGGCATTCGTACCGTGGCTGTACACTCGACCGTAGATCGTGATCTCAAGCATGTACGGCTGGCCGATGAAACGGTCTGTATCGGTCCTCCACCGGCTGCCGACAGCTATCTTAATATGCCGGCGCTGATCAGCGCCGCTGAAGTGGTCGATGCGGTCGCCATTCATCCCGGTTACGGTTTTCTGTCTGAAAACGCTGATTTTGCGGAACGTGTAGAGCAAAGTGGCTTCATTTTCATTGGCCCAAAACCGGAAACCATCCGTTTAATGGGCGACAAGGTGTCAGCAATCAGAACGATGCGGCAAGCCGGTGTTCCTTGTGTGCCGGGCTCTGACGGGGCGCTGGATAATGATGATGCGAAGACGATACACATTGCCCGTGATATTGGTTATCCGGTGATTATCAAAGCCGCCGGTGGCGGTGGCGGTCGCGGGATGCGTGTGGTTAATAGCGAAGCGGCATTATTAACTTCGCTTGACCTGACCCGTAGCGAGGCGGATGCAGCATTTGGTAACCCGATTGTCTACATGGAAAAATATCTGGAGCATCCGCGACATGTCGAAATTCAGGTATTAGCCGATACGCAAGGTAATGTAATTCATCTGGGTGAGCGGGATTGTTCAATGCAGCGTCGTCACCAAAAGGTGATTGAGGAAGCGCCTGCACCCGGCGTGGCAGCAGAACAGCGCGAGCAGATTGGTCAAATTTGCGTTGAGGCTTGTCAGCGGATTGGTTATCGGGGTGCGGGTACTTTTGAGTTTCTGTATCAAGACGGCGAGTTTTATTTTATAGAAATGAATACACGGGTGCAGGTCGAACACCCTATTACCGAAATGATTACCGGTGTCGATATTGTTAAGGAACAGTTGCGTATTGCCGCAGGTGAACCCCTGAGTTATAACCAGGCGCAGATCCGTATTAACGGTCATGCCCTGGAATGTCGGCTTAACGCAGAAGACCCCGATACGTTTGCACCTTCACCAGGCACGATTACTCAATATCATGCGCCTGGTGGATTGGGTATCCGCGTCGATTCATACCTTTACAACGGTTATCGCGTGCCGCCGAACTATGATTCGATGATCGGCAAGCTGATTGCCCATGCCGAAACCCGTGAGGCGGCAATTGCCCGAATGCGTGGTGCACTGTCTGAGCTGGTCGTGGACGGTATCAAGACCAATGCGTTATTGCATCGGCGCATTCTGGGTGATGCCCGCTTTATTGCAGGTGGTGTCGATATTCATTATCTTGAAAAGCAATTGTTGGCAATGGTTTGATTGTTTGGTGATATTTGGATTTTTGGCAATAATCTAACAAAATGCCAAAGGTGTTATCAGGAATATACAGCACAGGGCGTTTAGCACAGGGCGTTTGATAGTCTATGACGGATGCCACGACCGCACCTTGGTTACAGCTCACACTAGAAGCGATTGAGCACGAGCCTGAACAATTAGAAGACGCACTGTTGCAAGCGGGTGCATTGGCCGTAACGCTGGAAGATGCAGGTGATCAGCCGATACTGGAACCGGTGCCGGGTGAAACACCGTTGTGGCTACACACCCGTGTCACCGGTTTATTTGATGCTCAGACGGATATCGAAAGAGTCAAGGCGTGTGTACAGGTATTTCTACACCCATCGACATTGCCCGAATGCCGCTTGACAACATTGGAAGAGCGGGATTGGGTACGGGCATGGATGGATGATTTTCACCCAATGCGCTTTGGTCAGCGCTTATGGATCTGTCCAACGGTTCAGACACCGCCCGAACCCGACGCGGTTAATATTCGCCTTGATCCTGGTTTAGCCTTTGGTACTGGCGCGCATCCCACTACGGCCTTGTGTCTGGAATGGCTAGAGGGTGCTAACCTGATTGAAAAAACCGTGCTGGATTACGGTTGCGGCTCTGGAGTGTTGGCGATAGCGGCAGCCAGGTTGGGCTCACCACAGGTTTGGGCGGTGGATATTGACCCGCAGGCTTTGCAAGCCAGCCGTGATAATGCCGATGAAAACGATGTTGGCGCTTATCTTGAGCTATCCAGCCCAACGCAATTACCAGCAGAATTAACAGTGGATATCGTTCTGGCCAACATCCTTGCCGGTATATTGATCCAGCTAGTGCCTGTATTAAGCCGGCGAGTTAGACCGGGGGGACACTTGATACTGTCGGGGATTCTCGAACAGCAGGCCGATAGTGTGCAGGCGGCTTTTGAACAGGATTTTGACTTTGCACCTGCCCGGCAACGGGAAGACTGGATTTTGTTAGAGGGCATACGACAGGCGGGTTGAGGTTACGCTGACGGTCGGTGTGCCTGATACCAGAAAGGTTCACCGCTACACTGTATTGCAGTATAATCATCACCCTTTTTGCGTATCCCTTATCCATGCAAATCGGTTCTTATTCACTGCCTACACCTATATTTCTAGCGCCCATGGCAGGTGTTAGTGACCGGCCGTTCCGACGATTGTGTCGGTATCTGGGTGCTGGTCTGACCATCTCCGAGATGGTCAGTGCTAATCCGCAGTTACAAAATAGCCGTAAGACACGGTTGCGACAGGATCATGCGGGAGAATCAGAACCCCGTAGCGTACAAATTCTGGGTGCTGACCCCCATGCGATGGCGGATGCTGCACGCTTGAATGTTGAGCGTGGTGCTCAAATTATTGATATCAATATGGGCTGCCCTGCCCAAAAAGTGTGTGGAGCCGCGGCCGGTGCAGCGCTGCTGCGTGATGAGGTGCTGGTTGGGCATATTCTGGATGCTGTGGTTAAAGCGGTGTCGGTGCCGGTGACATTGAAGATTCGTACGGGTTGGGATCTGGCGCATCGCAATGGTGTCAATATTGCCCGTATTGCTGAACAGTCCGGTATTCAGGCATTGGCTGTACATGGTCGTAGCCGTGCCTGTGGTTACAGTGGATCAGTCGATTACCAGACTATTCGAACGATCAAGCGGACCGTTTCCATTCCGGTCATTGCAAATGGTGATATTAACAGCCCTGAAAAAGCGCGTCAGGTGCTTGATTTCACCGGTGCAGATGCCGTGATGATTGGACGTGCAGCGCAAGGGCGACCCTGGATTTTTCGCGAGATCAATCATTATCTGAAGACTGGATACAGGTTGTCGTCGCCGACGCCAACGGAGATTGGACACTGGGTGATGACGCACTTGACAGAGTTACATGATTTTTATGGCGAGTTTAGGGGGGTCCGTATCGCTCGCAAACACCTGAATTGGTACAGCCAGTCCTGGCAGGGTGGCCGCCTGTTTTGCACGCAAATCAACAAGGTCGAGCGGGGCGATGAGCAACGCGCACTGGCACAGGATTTTTTTAAGCGCCTGGCAAATAAGGAGCATTTGGTCGCATGAATACCCAAAAACCTGAACCACCGGTCGATTTGCTGCCTGCCAAGCCGCTACGCGATCATGTTTATGAAACCTTGAGCATTTATCTTCATAATCTCGGTGGGCAGCCACCGGGTAATTTGTACAGTGTGGTATTACGTGAAGTGGAGCCGCCCTTGCTGGAGATGGTGATGCAGTTAACCGGTGGCAATCAGAGCAAGGCAGCCGAAATTCTCGGCATTAATCGCGGCACGTTACGTAAAAAACTTCGGCAATACCGTTTGAATAATACCGATACCGATACACGGAATAGAACATGAGTTTGGCAATTTTCGACCTCGATAATACCCTGCTAGGCGGCGACAGCGATTATCTATGGGGGCAATTCATGGTCGAACAGGGTTTGGTTGATGGCGAAGCCCACGAGCGCGAGAATCAGTGTTTTTATGATGATTATCTTGCCGGTACGCTGGATATCCATGCGTTTCTTGCCTTTGTGCTGCAACCGCTGAGTAACCATCCGCTCAACGAGCTGTTCACGTGGCGGGCACGATTTATCGAGGAAAAGATTCATCCTGTTTTGTTGCCCAAGGCGACGGCATTGCTGGAAAAGCACCGAAGCGCCGGTGATACCCTGCTGATTATTACGGCGACAAACCGCTTTATCACCGAGCCTATCGCTGAAGTATTGGGTATCCCGCATCTTTTGGCGACCGAGCCGGAAATTTGTGATGATCGCTATACCGGAAAGGTGTCGGGGATCCCCTGTTTTCAGCAAGGTAAGGTGGAACGGTTGATGATCTGGTTGCAAGAGACGGGTCATAATTTGGAAAACAGTTGGTTTTACAGTGATTCGCACAATGATATACCGCTACTCAGTCAGGTTACGCATCCCGTGGCGGTTGATCCTGACCCAAGGCTGGCACAGCACGCCAGGGAAAATGACTGGCCGGTTATCAGTTTGCGCGATTGATCACTTTGATCGCCGGTTGTGGTAGTGGTGATGGTGATCACATCATCAGGTCGCGTGTCCAGATATCAGTCCAACCAAATGAGAGTGGCCATGCGGCCGGTGCGTTGTTCCCGCCGGTAAGAAAAAAATAGCTCCGGCTGGTTGAAGGTACAAAAATGGCCGCCATACACATGCTGAATGCCGAGCTGATTCAATTGTCGCCGTGCCAGGCCGTAAATATCTGCCAGCCAGCGGTCTTGTGTTGAAGGCCGGAAGCTCGCGCCATGGTTCGCATCCAGTGCCAGGAAAGCAGCATGAACCTCCTTGCCAACCTCAAAGCGATCAGCGCCAATCGCTGGCCCTAACCAGGCGATGAGTTCCGCTGGTGCAACAGCCATATGCTGGACTGTGGCCGCGATGATGCCACCGGCCAGTCCACGCCAGCCGGCGTGGGCTGCAGCTACGGTTTTTCCTGCCCGATCACACAGCAATATTGGCAGGCAATCAGCGGCCATCACGACACAAGGTTGCTGTGGTGTCTGTGTCCAGGCCGCGTCAGCAGCGACGGGCGTATGAATGGTTTCCGCAGCAACAACGTGATTGCCATGCACTTGCTCCAGCCAGGCCGGTTCAGTCGTCAGCGCAAGTGTTGTTGCTAAACGATGCCGGTTTGCAGCAACGTCGGCTGGATTATCCCCCACATGTTCAGCCATGTTAAGGCTATCGTAAGGCGGCAGGCTCACACCGCCACTACGGGTTGTGCTGACTGCCCGTACTTGTGAGGGTGCAGGCCAGTCAGGTGTGAGCCATGGGTGTTGTTTCATTGCCAGAGTCCAGGTTATGAAAATGTAGGGTGGCTGTTCAATGATGCGCGTGTTGCATCATTTGGCGCCGTTTCTTTCAGTACCGACAGTAATTCTGCCAGGTCAGCCGGAATAGCGGCTCGCCATTCCAGCGGCTCGCCCGTTACAGGGTGATACAGTGCCAGACGTGTGGCGTGTAGCGCCTGTCGTTTAAAGCGCTGGATAACATCGAGGCAATGGGATGAGGCACCCGCAGGCACACGCGGTCGTCCACCATAAACAGGATCACCCACCAATGGGAAACGCATATGTGCCATATGGACACGAATCTGGTGAGTACGGCCTGTTTCCAGCTTGATCTGCAATAGTGCATGAGCACGGAATCGGTTTTGTACCCGATAATGGGTTACCGCCGGTTTACCGTTGGCAACGACCGCCATCCGTTGTCGATCAATCGGGTGACGGCCGACTGGTGCATCAACCTTGCCACCGGCAATCGGTACCCCGTTGACCACAGCCAGGTATTCCCGTTCAATGGTACGCGCCTGTAACTGTTCCACGAGTGCTGTATGGGCGCGAAGACTACGTGCTACCACCAGCAGGCCAGTGGTATTTTTATCCAGTCGATGCACTAATCCGGCGCGGGGCAATGCCGCAAGCTGGGGATCGTAATGCAGCAGGGCATTAACCAGTGTGCCATCACGATGACCCGCAGCGGGATGTACCACCAATCCTGCCGGTTTGTTGATTACCAGCAGATCGGTGTCTTGATAACGAATATCCAGCGGGATTGCCTGGGCGGTAGCTGTGGTTTCAGTTTCTGCCTGTAGCTCGCCTGCAACAGTTTCTCCACCGATGACCGGATCACGAGGGCGACGAATTTCACCATTAACCTGTAATTGACCGTTTTTAAGGTAACGCTGTAAACGATTACGCGAATAACGGGGCAACAGCTCGGCCAGCGCCTGATCGAGTCGCATACCCGCATATTCAAGAGGAATTCGGCAGTGAACGTGTTCAGTTTCAGGCATAGTGGCTTTTAACTGTTCGGGGGTTATACTGAATCTTTATTATCCATTTTCTCTGAAAATTACTGCTTAAATTACGGCTATCCATGCAACATACACTGAAACTGCTTGCTCTGATTTCGCTGACCGTCGCATTGTCTGTGGGCTGTTCATTGCTCCCGGAACAAATTGATGAAACCAGAAGCTGGTCGGTTCAACGCCTGTATAGTGAGGCGAAAGAGGCGATGAGCAAGGGAAATTACAGAACGGCACTGGAGTATCTGGACAAGATTCAGGCCCGTTATCCCTTTGGGCGTTATGCCCAGCAGGCACAGCTTGACACAATCTATGTCCAGTACAAGGATAATGAGCCAAGTGCAGCGATTGCAGCGGCAGACCGGTTTATCAAGGCCAATCCCCGTCATCCGTTTGTTGATTATGCCTATTACATGCGGGGACTGGTGAATTTCGACCGCAACAATACGCTGCTGGATCGTTTAACGCCAGTCGATCGCTCCAGAACCGATAGTAATACGGCACGGCAGGCCTATGATGATTTTTCCGAGCTGGTGCGTAAATTCCCCAACAGTAATTATGTGGAAGATGCGCGTCAGCGGATGGTGTTTTTGCACAGCAAGCTGGCTATGTACGAGGCGAATGTTGCCGATTATTACTTGCGTCGGGGTGCTTACGTGGCGGCAGTCAATCGTGCCGCCTATATTCTTGAAAACTATGCGCAGACATTGGCAACCGAACATGCACTGATCATCATGACGCGAGCCTATGTGAAGATGAAAATGCCAAAATTGGCGGCCGATAGTCTGCGGGTACTTGAGCAGAATTACCCCAATTCCGCAGCGCTGCCAAAGCTGAGTTTATTGGTTAAGGGTATGAGCTAAAAGGCATTCAAACCAGAGCCGGGGCGTTAGCTCGCTTCAACATCGTGAGGTCTGTACCCATGTGGGATTTTTTCGAGACTGTCCGCCATCGTCATTCCGTTCGTAGATACCAGGTGGATATGCCTGTCGAAACGGAAAAATTACACGCCATCCTTGAAATGTCTTGTGCAGCACCATCGGCGGGTGATTTACAGTCTTATCAGATTATTGTCGTACGTGATCAGGCCGAGCGGGAGTCGCTGGTTCAGATTGCGCATGAACAGACATTTATCGCTGAAGCGCCGGTTTGTCTTGTATTTTGCGCCGAGCCGGAACGTTCAGCGGCTTCGTTTGGTGAGCGTGGCGCCAGACTCTATGCGATGCAGGATGCCACGATTGCGGCCGCCTATGCGCAGCTGGCGATTGTTGCTGCCGGTATGGTATCGACCTGGGTGGGGTATTTTGATGAAGAACAGGTGCGGAATGTGTTACAGCTTGATGCCGGGTTAATACCAATAGCCTTGCTGAGTGTTGGCTATCCGGCTGAATTGCCTGAACCAAGTACCCGTCGTCGCTTGGATGATGTTGTGGTGTGGCGCTGAGCGTAACGCAAGGTATTAAAACAACACTGTCCGACTAACCCATCACTACCAACAGTAAAGGCATTGCCATGCATATGACTAATCATGACGAAGACAGCGTCGTTTTGCGCCAGGATGATGGAGGGGTGGTCACGCTAACGCTTAATCGCCCCAAACAGTACAACTCACTCTCACAAGGAGTATTGGCAGCCCTGCAGGCGGCGCTGGATGCAGTCGCGGCTGATGAGACTGTTCGTGTCGTCGTTATTGCAGGTAAGGGTCGGGCATTTTGTGCCGGGCACGATCTCAAGGAAATGCGTTCCGAAACCGATCCTGCATTTCACCAGAAACTGTTTGCACAATGTGGGCATGTCATGTTGACAATCAACCGGCTACCACAACCGGTGATTGCAAAGGTGCAGGGCATTGCCACCGCAGCGGGTTGTCAATTGGTCGCCGCCTGTGATTTGGCGGTGGCGACCGAGGATTCACGTTTTGCGGTTTCAGGTATTAATGTGGGCCTGTTCTGTAGCACGCCAAGCGTAGCGCTGAGTCGTAATTTAAACCGCAAGCGTGCTATGGAGCTATTGCTTACCGGTGATTTCATTGACGCGCCAACGGCATTAAATTGGGGTTTGATTAACCGCATGTCACCCCCTGCCGAGCTGGATGCGACTGTTCAACAACTCACCGATTCCATCTGTAATAAATCACCCTTGGCGATTCGCATGGGTAAGAGCCTGTTTTATCAGCAATTGGGTCTGGATTTGGAGCAGGCTTACCATCAGGCTGGCGATGTTATGGCGTGCAATATGAATACTGAAGATGCCCGTGAGGGTATTGATGCTTTTGTCGCCAAGCGCAAGCCGGTATGGAAGGGGTGCTAAAAACGAGCGCTTGCAGCGCAGGGTAGTTGTGGTTGGGTGTGCGCCGCGCTGTTCGCAGTGGAGGGAAGCAGGGTAGCGATTTTGCTAGCGACACCATGCCGGACAACAGATTTTGAACGAAGTGTTGGCGCGCAACGTACTTCAGGATGCTTGTCTGTTTCCAGTAAGGTTGCGTTGCGCATTAATAATCATAATAACCACCTTGGGAAGATATATTGTATGAATGATCATCTGCATAATGCCTATGAAATGGGTTTGGGTCAGAATGCTGCTAATTTTGTGCCGCTCAGTCCACTGACTTTTATTGAACGTGCCGCATCGGTTTATCCACATTACACGGCGGTAGTGCATGGCAATGTTCGGCATAGCTGGTTAGAAACCTATAACCGCTGCCGGCGACTGGCATCAGCATTAAAACAGCGCGGCATTGGCGTGGGTGACACGGTGGCAGCAATGCTGCCGAATATTCCGGAAATGCTGGAGTTGCACTTCGGTATTCCAATGGTCGGAGCCGTGCTCAATGCCCTGAATGTGCGGCTGGATGCTGATGCCATCGCGTTTATGCTTCAGCACGGTGAAGCCAAGATACTGATTACAGATCGGGAATTTTCTGCAACCATCAGTAAGGTATTGAAGTTGATCCAGGTGGATAAGCGGCCCTTCGTGATTGATGTCGATGATCCGCAATTTACCGGTGGCGAGCTATTGGGGACACTGGATTACGAGGCCCTGTTGGCCGAGGGTGATCCTGAATTTGCCTGGCAGAATCCTGCGGATGAGTGGCAGGCCATTTCGCTAAATTACACGTCGGGAACCACCGGCAATCCCAAGGGCGTGGTCTATCACCATCGGGGTGCTTATCTCAATGCGGTTAGTAATGCGATGGTGTGGGATATGGGTTTGCATCCGGTTTATTTGTGGACACTCCCCATGTTTCATTGCAATGGTTGGTGCTTCCCCTGGACGATAGCGGCTGTCGTCGGTACAAGTGTCTGCTTGCGCCAGGTTCGGGCAGATAAGGTATTTGAGCTGATTAAGCAGGAGAAAGTCGATCATTTCTGTGGTGCGCCGATTGTGTTGAATCTGCTTAAAAATGCACCGGACGAGATGAAAGCGGGTATCGGTCATCCTGTCAAAGTGATGACTGCTGGCGCAGCACCGCCAGCGGCAGTGATTGAGGGCATGGAGCGGATGAATTTTACGGTCACCCACACTTACGGATTAACCGAGGTATATGGGCCGGCTGTGGTCTGCGCCTGGCATGATGAATGGGATGCACTGAGTTTGCAGGAACGGGCAGCGCTCAAGGCGCGCCAGGGCGTTCGCTATCCGATGTTGGAAAGACTGATGGTTGCTGATGCCAGAACGCTGGAGCCAGTACCAAAAGACGGTAAAACGATTGGCGAAATCTTCATGCGTGGCAACAATGTGATGAAAGGCTATTTGAAAAATCCTGCCACGACTGAAGAGTCATTTGAAGGCGGCTGGTTCCATAGCGGTGATTTAGCCGTTTGGCATGAGGACGGTTACATTGATATCAAGGACCGTTCCAAGGATATTATTATTTCCGGTGGTGAGAATATTTCTACCATTGAAATTGAGGATGTGCTCTATCGGCATCCGGCGGTAGAGGAAGTAGCGGTTGTGGCGCGACCTGATGAGACATGGGGTGAGACACCGTGTGCTTTTATAGCGCTCAGGTCGGAAATGGAGGACGTTACCGAAGAAGAGATTATTGAATTTTGCCGCAGCCAGCTGGCGGGTTTCAAAATACCAAAAACAGTGGTTTTTGGGGCATTGCCCAAGACATCAACTGGCAAGATGCAAAAGTTTGTTCTCAGAGATCGGGCCAGCAAACTGTGATGTGCTGAGAGCGTCGGGAATAATCACTATGCAGGCTTACACTCAACTGCGAGAGCAGCATATAGGCGTAAGCCCTGGCTTTAATGCCAGCCGGTAGTGCTGACATCACGTGATCCGGTATCAATTGATCAAAATACCGTTTGACCTGCTGATAAATGCCCACGTCAGCCGGTGAGCATGTATTGCACTCATCGCCACAAGCAATACCAGCAGGTATTTTTTTGCTTCGCCCCCGACGCTTGAGCACGGATACAGCGGAACCAGTTAAATTTGATTAATTGGTTCCGCTGTATCCATCTGTTTTAACGCGCAAACACTATAACTTATTCCAATTTATAGTGTTTGCGCTATAGAGACCTTTGTCGTCCACCGGTTCGGCGAGGCCCGATTCAGCCCAGGGCGCAGTCTGCAACCTGCTCTACCAGGGAACGTGCGAATGCCTGTTCGCTGGCCGTGCCGGGGCCTTCCCCGCTCAAATAGATCTCGATACCGACGTAGAGGATCTCGGTGTGATTCCATACCGTCTCCGGTATCTCGGGTTTAGCCACAAGCGGCAAGGTATCGTTGTCTGCTGGCAGCTCGCTCAGCGCGGTGTTCGACACCAGGCGAATGCAGCGGACCCGTTGCTCCGGCTGGTGAAGGGTACCGCACACACGATCCAGCAGGTTCTGATCGGCACAAAGCACATCGGCGCTTAGAGAGCCTGAATCAATGCCGTGATGCAGATCGATCAACAGGCGTTGCCCCCGCTTGACATGTTCCAGGATTTGCAGGTAGAGGTCTCGGTGGCGTTCACGGAATCTGGCTAGCTGGTCCGGTCGTGGACGTTCGCCGGAAATACCCTGAGAGATGCGCAGCACCGAAAAACGCTCGCGGTCCAGTTTCGCACTGACGTTTTGACCAAAAACCAATTCATCGCGATGGGCGCCGATTACCACCAGCACAGGCGGTATTGTGGGCGGTGCATGTTTCCACATGGCGCAGGCAGCTCAGGCGCGGTCCTCGTCCGGCGGCAGCAGGATCAGTGCAATCAGGCCGTAAAGACCGGTAACCAGCACCAGCATCAGGTCCGGGATATGGGTTCGGAGGCGATAGCCGCGCCGGTTCAGATAGAGCGCGGCCAGCAACAGTACCACGAAACTGCCCGGGGCAGCGCTCCAGCCGTGCAGTTGTGGCCGCAGGGAGAGGTAACGGCTGTCTGGCTCGTGCAACGGCAGACTAAAGGGTACAAGTGCTTGCCAGATCCGGTCTGCCGGGCGCGGCAGGGCCATGGCCATGGTACGCTGGTAACGGTCCAATGCCCGGTAGTCCCGATCCATGACCACGGCATGGATGACCTTCCGGTCCGAGTAGATGGCGGTGCGGTAGAGGGGGTTGAAAATGATCTTCAGCTCCATGCGGTCCGGCACATAGTCTGGCAAATCCAGGGGTATCAGCCGGTTGTCCTCGTAGTCCAGGAGGTGCACCCGGTCATTCCAATCCAGCAACAGGCCCAAAATCTCCTTGTGCTGGTTTTCCGTCACCTTGATATAGCGCACTTCGAGCCCATCGGGTAAGGGTACAGCCTGAATCCAGGGGTGGCCGTTGACGCGCAATACTTGAAACAGGTTGCCGCCTGAGTCGAGCAGGAAATAGCCGGCATCATAGGGCTTGAGGATAGAGACCCGGCCAAAGGTGGCCTTCACCGGGAAACGGAAACCAGCCTTGGCCAGGGCGGTGGTAAAGGTCTTGGTGAATTCAGGGGTAGGGTGCGCGTGATCGCCGTCATGGTTATGACTCGCGTGCCGGGGATTGGGATCATTGTGATCGGTGTCGATGAACTCCAGCTGGTCGCCGGGTCGAAATACATTCTCGGGAAAACGCAGCCGTGCCCGACCGGGGTTGGATTCCAGCAGCGGAAACAACTGGATGCGTGGGGTATGATTGGACAGCTCTTCCGGCTGGAGCTGCAAGACAAAGCGCTCGGCGCGGATGGCATCCTTGTCGAAGCGTTGCCCATCCAGATCCAGGGGCAGCTTGCCCCACAGTTCCATGTTCTTGTAATAGATAAACGGGATCAGGCTTTCAAATGCTTCACGGCTGTAGTCCTTGCCCTCGCGGTCACGGTAGATGAACTGATGGCCCTCACCTAGCAGCTCTTTATAAACGAAGGTCTTGGCCACCGGGCTATAGAACAGGTGGGTCTTGCCGAAGCGGTATTCGAACAGCAGTGCCTTGAGCTGCGGCAGCCAGACCGCCAGCAGAAACACAGTAAGCAGCAGCAGGCTCCAGCGGGCAAGGCGGGCGGATAACACGTTGTTAGCTCCGGTAGCGATAGCGGTGCGCTGGCAGGATCACCGCCGGAATGAAAAGCAGGGCCGCGATAGCGAGCGGCAAAATAGCGCGATCGTATTCCTGGTAGCCCTTCTCCAGGTAAAGCAGGGTGAGAAAGGCGGTACTCAGACCGAGATAGACCAGGCGGCGCAGCGGCTGAGGTTCCAACAATACCAGGGTGATCCCGAAATAGGCCACCCAACCTCCCAGAAACCAGGGCAAGGCGGTAAGCACGGCGCTCACGGCCGCTTCTTGAGGAAACCAGCCAGCGACGATTAAATACAGACCGGTGGCATCCAGCAGCACCAGCAGCCCGCCCATCAGGGTACCGAAGCCGACCCAGCTCCACACCAGCAGGTCGCCGCGCAACGGCAGGTGCAAGGATAGGCGAAAACGCCCGTTGACCATCTCCGGGGTGAACTGGGCAGCAGCGATCAGGGCGCCGCTCAGAGCTGGCAGGTACTTGACCGGGGTATAGAGCAGGCGGCGCAGCTCGAAGGCCCAGTACCAGATCATTTCCGAGTGCTCGATCTGAAACTGGTGGCGAATATGGATGAGCAGATAGCCCAGTACGCCTAGATTGAGCAGCAAGGTGGCCAGCCAGATCCAGCGGATCTTCAGCCATTCCTTGAGGAATACGGAACGTATTAGCATTTTCAGTACTTACCCGTAAGTCCGATAAAGGCATCTTCAAGGGTCATCGGCAGTTCCTCGCCGAGGGTTACACCGGGCCAGTGCTGTTTCAGGTGTGCGGATAGTTGCTCTCGGGGCTCGAAGCTGTAGATGGCGGGCTGTCGTCCGTAGCGGTCTATACCGCGAATCAGTGGGTCGTCCTCGGGCAACTGGACGGTGTCATCGGCCTGGTAGCTGAAGCAGCGGAAATTCTCCCGGAAGCGGACCAGCGGCATTTGCAGGACCTCGCCACCGCGCTGCAGGAAGATGACATCGTCCACCAGGTGCTCCATGTCTTGCACCACATGGGAGGTGAGGAACACGGTTTTCCCGCCCTCGGCGATAAAGGCATCCAGATACTCCAGAAACAAGCGCCGGTAACCGGCATCCAGACCCATGGAGTAATCGTCCAGGATCATCAGATCCGGGTCCTGGGCGAAGATCAGACCCAACACCACCTGGGAACGTTGACCGCAGGACATGTTGCCGATGCGGTGATCATGGGGCAGCGCCATACGATCTACCAGGTCGTAGTACAGCTCGCTGCGCCAGCTCGTGTAAAAGGGGCGGTAGAAGCACTCAATCTGGGCAATCGTCATCATTTCGTAAGCCAGGTGACCTTCGAACAGCAGACCGATGCGCGCACGGGTGGCCGGCGACAGGTTGTGGGAATCCTCGCCGAGTACCCGGCAATGACCACCTCGCGGGCGCAGGAAGCCCATGAGAATGCGGATCAGCGTGGTCTTGCCCACACCGTTCTTGCCCAGCAGGGCCACCACCCGTCCCTTGGGCACATCGAAGCTCAGGTCTTCGTAGATAACCCGCTCGCCATAGCGGTGGGATAGATCCTGTACCTCGATTGCGTTCTCCATTCAGGGTCACCTTCCATCAACTTGATCCACGGGTACCCGACCGGATCTCGCCGCTGCAAGCAGTCGTACATTTGGTTGCACATTGACTGCCTTTGCTGCCGCATCCGGAGCAGGTCCCCCGTTTATGCCACAGCCTGTTGTAGAGGTAGATCAGCGCCACCGCCACAACCGCAAGCACGATGCCCGCATCCATCCAGGAGAACGCCTGTTCAGCGCTGATTACGGGTGCCGCCGAGGTCCTCGGTGCCTCGATCAGGGGTTTGCTCATAGATCTCGTTACGCCTCCATCAATAGGATGTTTGCTGCCCGCTGATCAGGCCTACCGCTATCAACAGGGCAACAGCACCGAAGTAAACCACGCTCATGGCCTGGATGCCGCTCGCCCCGATGATAGTGCCGATGCTGTAGACCGCGCTCGCCACCCCTAGCCCCAGGGCAGTAGGGAAGATTATAGAGAACAGCATCCACTTGTAAGAGCCGGTCTGCACCTTGACCATCACGGTGGTGGCCAAACACGGTGGGTACAGGGCGAAGAACAGGATCATGGACACTGCCAGCAGCGAAGTGGCTCCAGCGGCCATGGTTTCTGTTCCCATGCGCTCTTCCAGGGTGGCATTCTGGTCCTCGTCCTGTTGAAACAGTACTCCCAGGGTGGCCACGCTGCTCTCGCGGGCCGCGAAGGAGGATAGCAGCGCCACGTTGATCTTCCAGTCGAAGCCGGCGTACCGGGTCACCGGTTCCAGGCTGCGACCGATACCGCCGAGAATGGAGTTGGTGATCCGCTCCTCTTTCATCTCTCGGCGCAGGGACTTGCGCTCCTTGACCAGCTTGCGCAACGCACGGTTGGCCTTGCGTGCATCACGGTCACCCTTGGGAGGCTTGACCAGGGAGTAAAAATCCGGATTGCGCGCCTCGAAGTTCGCGTTGACGGCGCGCGAGGCATCGGCACCCCTGGCATTCAGTTTGGCCCGCTTGTGGTTGTTGTAGAAGTTGACCAGATCCACCAGGTTTTCGCCGCTCACCACATCCTGATAGGTGTTGCCTGCCATAGCCTTCTCAAACTTGGCCACAGCCACCTCCGCGCTCGACGCGAAATGGGCCTTACGTGCATCCGGCAGACCAGGGAACTGTAGCAGGGTGAATACCACAACGGCCACCGCCACGACGATAGTGCCGACCTTCTTGATATATAGCCAGGTACGGTCGAATGCGCGACGCAGCACACCGGCGACAGTCGGGAGGTGGTAGGCGGGCAGATCCATGACGAAGGGCGAAGTCTCTTGACCTCGCAATACCGTGCGTGTCAGCAGTTTTGAGACCAGCAAGGCAAACACGACAGTCATGGTGGAAATATAGAACATCATCAAGGACTTGTCTTCGACGAAAAAGATACCCAACAGCAGCGTGTACAGGGGTACTTTCGCCAGGCAGTTCATGAAGGGGACTGTGAGGATGGTGGCCATGCGCGCACGGGTGTCAGGAATACCCTTGGTGGCCATGATACCGGGTACCGCGCAGCCACCCGCGAAAACGCCGCCCAGAATCAGTGGCAGGGTGCTTTGACCGTGCATACCAAATCGGTGCAGCACCTTGTCCAGGATAAAGGCGATGCGTGCCATGTAACCCGAATCTTCCAGGATGGCAATCAAGGTGAACAGAATCAGGAATATGGGCACGTAATTAAGTAGAGTGTTGGCCGAGTCCACCAGCCACAGCCCCATGGACCGCACGTAGGGGTCCGCCAGGAAACCGGCGCTGGGCAGCACACCAGCCACTATCTCGCGAAACCCTGCCAGCACCGGCCAGGTGTAATTGGTCAACGCGTAACCCCAGACGATGGCCACCTGGTAGATCAGGAACACGGTGGCCACCAGGAACAGCGGTGCTGCCCAGCGATTGAGCACGAAGCGGTCGATGCGGTCGGTCAGGGTTGGGCGGTTCGGATCGCGCCCGCTCAGCACCCCGTCCAGGATTCCGGTCACAACCCGCTCGCGGCAGGCCACCACGTGGTCGGTCACGTCGAGCCCGTGATTCTGCGTAAAGGCAGCGTGCAGACGGTTTGCGTCGGCCAGGATGATCTGCGCCTGCTTCTTGCCCAGATGAGATTCAAGCAGATCGGCGGCGGCGGTGTCACCCTCAAGCAGCTTGAGCGCCAGCCAACGGGGGGTAATATCGTTCAGTTCGTCGATACGTTCGATGGCTTCCTGCAACGCCCTGATAGCCACTTCCAGGGGCCCGTAGGAGACCGGTGCGGGTATCTTCTGCTCTTCAGATGACCTGTCTCGGATAGCGGCACGCAGTGGATCGCGGCCCTCACCCTTACGGCCAATGGTAGCGATGACCGGCAGACCCAGCCGTTTGGCCAGTTCCTTCTGGTCGATTTTCAGACTCCGTCCCTCGGCTACGTCCATCATGTTGAGCGCCAACACCGAAGGAAGACCCATTTCCAGGATTTGCAGGGTCAGGTGCAAAGAGCGGCGCAGATTGGAAGCATCCACCACGTTTACGGTGACATCCGGTCGCTCTTTTAGCAGGAAGTCCCGCGCCACCCGTTCTTCCAGGGAGAAGGAGGTCAGGCTGTAGGTTCCAGGCAGGTCCACGGCCTGCACAGTTCCGATCTTGTCTTGGTAAGCGCCGTACTTTTTGTCCACCGTCACCCCGGGGTAGTTCGCCACATGCTGGCGAGCCCCCGTGAGCATGTTGAAAAGGGTGGATTTTCCAGCATTCTGCTGGCCGGCCAGCGCCACCTGCAGGTCTTTTTTTTCACTCATCCTCATAGATCTCGATGGTCGATGCCTCGTGTCGGCGCAGGGTGACATTGGTGGCATCCACCAGCTTGAGTTCGATGGGATCGTTCAGCGGGGCGCTGCGCACCATCAGAACCTCCATATCCGGCATCAGACCGAGATCCAGCAGGCGCTGGCGAACACCCCCGGCAGAGTGGTGGCGCCTGATGCGGGCCCAGCAACCCGGCTTGAGATCATTGAGCGTGTGTACCGATCGTGATGGACTGCCTGACATATCGGAACCTAATTAAGGTGATGCCGCTGGCGCAGCTTGGATAGGGATTAGGGATACGCAAAATTTTTATCTGCTCATTCTAATTGAATTCAGAGACGCGTCGCAAATGCAAATATTTCGTATTTGCGATGCATTTTTCATCAATGTACAATGCTAATCCAAGTTTTCCCAGACCCCGTTGCCACGTCGACACGGTTGCATCGACCTCAGCCCAAAGGGAGAAAATCATGTCCAGAATGCCCTACGCCGCCATAACCTTCGCTGCTGCCCTTGGCGCGGCCAGCGCTTATGCTCATACCCCGCTTTGCTCCTGTTACGACAATGGTGATGGTACTGTACTTTGCGAAGGGGGATTCTCTGATGGCTCTTCCGCCTCCGGCGTGGCCATGCGCGTGACGGACTCAAGCGGTAACGTCGTGCTTGAGGGCGCCATGAGCGAGGACAGTGAATTTGAGTTTGACAAACCCAAGGGAGATTACAAGGTGATCTTTGATGCCGGTCCCGGTCATAAGATCGAAATTGACGGCGGCGACATCGTCGAGTAGCACGTAACCACAAAGTGAGGTCTTGCGGTTGTTCGCGGTATCGGACGCTTGCGTGGTTGTCCCCGGTGAATCATTCTGTGGCCCATGTTGTGCCCCGATTCGGTCAGGCCTAGCCGGTCACCGGAACATTGCCGTCAGACCTTGGTAACCGTCGTTTTCATACCGCATCTTGCGTGCAAGTCATAACGCTATCCATGCAAGATGCACCGTCTACAACGCATCCTACCCAGGAGCATTACCATGACACGCACCGCCCTCGCCGCCATGGTCACCGCCATGTTCGCCGGTACCGCCCAGGCCCACTTCCAATTGCTCTATACCCCGACGGTAATGTTGGATGATCCGGCCAGGCTGGATATCAAGCTGGTGTTCGGCCATCCGATGGAAAACGGACATACCATGAATATGGGCCCGCCGGAAGAGTTCTTCGTCGTGTTCAAGGGCAAGAAGACCGACCTCAAAGGTAGCCTCAAGGCCGTCAAGTGGAAGGGCACGGCCCGCACCACTGCAGATGCCTATGTCAGTAATTATAAGGTCAAGCGTAACGGTGACTATATCTTTGTCCTTGTACCGGCACCTTATATGGAAAAGTCTGAAGACATTTACATCCAGCAGATCACCAAATCCTTCGTTAACAAGGGCGGTATGCCGACGGGATGGAGCGAGCCCCTGGGTCTTGCTACCGAGATCGTGCCCATGAACAAGCCCTATCAAGTCTTTGCTGGCAGCACCTTCACCGGCAAGTTGCTGTCTAATGGCAAGCCGGCCCCAGGGGTCGAGTGTGAGATTGAGTACATCAACACCGATATCGATATGAATGCCAACGCATTCAGTAAAAAGACCAATGGTGCGGTACCCGAGACCGCCATTGTCACTGTTACCGATGATAACGGCATGTTCACCTTCGGTGTTCCCCATGCCGGTACTTGGGGCTTCGCCTGCCTGGGCGCAGGTCCGGTCAAGACGTACAAGGGCAAGAAACTATCCCAGGATGCTGTGATCTGGATCAATGCATCCGACCTGAAATAGTACGACTCCGATAGCTCGGCAACAGCAGCAATTAACAGCATCTCCCTGTGCCCCTACCTTTGTGGGGGCAGGATTTGAAGGACAGGATGTTTCGCGCACTCTGGTAAAGCTTCCAGGTAGTATGATGGTTGTCCTCAATGCCACCCGTCATGATGGACAAACTCGCCGTTACAACGATTCACAATTAAACGGCAATGATCCGCAAGCGGATCCGCAAGCGGGCTACGTCCTTCCACACAGAGTACATGTCATCCATCAGGATTGGTTCAGGTGGGATTTTTATCCATTTGGACGGACAGTTTTCATACTCGTTATTGTGATTGGTTAGTAACTGTTCGGATATATCCAGCTTAGAAGCATCGCTTCGATCAGCGGGTAGTTCATGGAACTGATCGGATTTAGAAAACGACAGGGTTTTCCTCGCCCATTGAGCCAGACGCTGACGCAGCGTGTTATTGAAGCGCTCCAGGGGGTTGGTTTGGCCGCTGTCCTTACCGCCCGGACAGTGCTGTTTAGACGGAATGGTTTGCACATAGGCGTGCCAACAATCGGTACAGGAT
>PDWJ01000759.1_pt1 | contig 44905 bp, 38 predicted proteins | sample 1430881 | NCBI WGS metagenome assembly PDWJ01 (sample SAMN01162460, study PRJNA174530) | Oral metagenome, whole genome shotgun sequencing project. | biome: Marine environment; feature: Marine mammal; material: Swab sample of the gingival sulcus; isolation source: swab sample of gingival sulcus...
CAATTATTATCTTAACTTATTATTCTTAGAGTAAGATCATTTTGATTAAGAAACAGGGATAAACTTCAATGGAACTATTTGATGACTCATTTTTTACACAAGAGAAACCTCCTCATCTAATACCACTAGCAGAGAGAGTTAGAGCAACATCTTTGGAGAGATATTTTGGTCAATCACACATTGTTGGCAAAGATGGTCTAGTGACCAAAATGATTGATAATGAAACAATGGTATCCATTATCTTTTGGGGACCTCCAGGAACGGGTAAAACAACATTAGCAAAAATTATAGCTAAAAAGTCAGATTCCCACTTTTACTCTATAAATGCAGTTAGCTCATCGGTTAAGGAGCTTAGAACTATTATAAATAGCAGTAAAGATCTTACGGCAAATGGTAAAAGAGTTATCCTATTTATTGATGAGATACACAGGTTCAACAAAGCTCAACAAGATGCTCTTTTAAACGCTGTAGAGAATGGAACAATAACACTTATTGGAGCTACAACTGAAAATCCATCCTTTGAGGTTAACTCTGCCTTGCTTTCAAGATCAAAGGTTTTGGTATTAAAATCACTTAGCAATGAAGATTTAAAAAATATTTTAGAGAATGCTATAAAAAATGATACTATCCTAAGTAAGCTTGGTATAAAATTTGATAAAGATGTAGAGGAGATCCTAATATCAACAAGTAGTGGAGATGCTAGAAAGTTATTAAACACCTTAGAGATCTGTGTCAAAATGGCAGAGAAAAATGGGGTGGTTTTTATCGATAAACAGATTATAGCTCAAGCTATTCAAACATCAGCCAGATATGATAAAAAGGGTGAAGCTCATTACGACACAATCTCAGCGTTTATTAAAAGTATAAGAGGTTCAGATCCAGATGCAGCTATCTACTACTTAGCGAGAATGCTCCATGCGGGAGAGGATGTTAAGTTTATAGCCAGAAGATTGATTATACTTGCAAGTGAAGATATTGGAAATGCATCACCAAACGGATTGGTTTTAGCCAATAGTTGTTTTGATGCCGTTCACAAAATTGGGATGCCCGAAGCGAGGATTATATTAGCACAATGTACCACCTATTTAGCTTCTCAACCAAAATCTAATGCCTCTTATGAAGCTATAAATAGAGCAATGAGTATTGTTGAGAAAACAGGGGATCTGGATATCCCTCTTCACCTTAGGAATGCACCAACCAAATTGATGAAGGATCTTAACTACGGTAAAGATTACAAATATGCTCACAGTTATAGAGATAACTTTATTCAAGACAGCTTTCTTCCAAAGGAGATAGAAAAAGAGATTTTCTACAAACCTTCAGAAAATGGTCAGGAGAAGAGGATAAAGGAGAGACTTGAACTATTGTGGAAGGGTAAAAAGAGATATGATAAATAGATTCTATTGGAAAAGGTTAAGAATGGGTTATTTAATAGTTTGAGCTGATACACTTAGAGCCAAACAAAAGATTTTCAAATGATACCTATCAGGAACTTTGAAGCTCTCTTAGAAGAAAAAGCAATGGAAAAATCTTTCCTTATAGATTTTTCATAAGATCTTAACCATTATTTTCATCAATCTCCTCTTTTTCTGCCTTTTGAGGGTTTTCACCATATCTGTTTCTACCCTCTGTTCCCTTTTTAAAAAAGAGAGGCATGAGTATAAAAGAGCTGAAAAAAGCAGATAATAGCAAAATAGGAATGATTTCATATAGCGGAGTTTCATTAAGAATATTGGATATATACCAAATAGATGTAGCCATTAGAATAGAAAAGAGGGTTGAAACCGTATCACCGCTCCTATCTATATCGTGAAGTCTCTTAATCGTTTGCATAGTTATCAGATAGGCAGGGGGAATAAAAATAGGATAGTATATCTCATCAAATATTTTATAAAGTTCAAACTTTACCAAAAATAGAGTAGGTAGAACAATTATAATCAACCTAATGAGAAAATCCTTTCTGCCTAATCTTCCAGTCGGTGTTATCCAGTCTCTATCTTTTGAAAAATTATCTATTTTACTTTTTTTATCATCTTCAAATTTATTTTTATGAGTTCCTTCAAAAAATATCTTCACAATATCTAATCCTTAACTATTTTTCAATATATGTTTTCAAACTATATAATAGATTCTATTTAGAATCCGATTTCTTTACTTGTTTTTTAGGTTCATCTCCATATCTGTTTGGCCCTTTTGTTCCTTTTTTGAATAGAGCAGGAATAAGTATTAAAGCTGAGGCAAAAAAGAGTACTAAAAATGGTATAATAACCGGTATAATGGCTATTTCACTTGAGGGAAATAGAGAAACCAGATATGCATACAAAGCAAGAGAAAAACTAAAAACAAATGGTATCAGATAACCACTTTCATTTATACCATAAAGCTTCTTAATAGTCTGAATAATCAAAAAGTATAAACCGAATAAAAAAATATAAGAGATTGTAAAATGAAAATGATCGTAAATTTGAAAGAAAAATCCCAATATGAGAACTATGACAGCACAGAAAAAGCGAATAGAAGAATCTTTTCTTCCTACTCTACCTCTAAAACCCCACCTATCATCTTTTGAGCTTTTATTTGCTACTCCTTCTCTTTTATGACACCTCTCAATATTTTTCCCCAACTCCTCTTTATCAGTTTTTTCAGAAATCTTCTTCATAATATCTACTCCTCAAATCTTTAATATATATTTTCAAACTATATAATAAATTCTATTTAGAATTCGGTTTCTTTACTTACTTTTTAGGTTCATCTCCATATCTGTTTGGCCCTATTGTTCCTTTTTTGAATAGAACAGGAATAAATACCAAAGCTGAAGCAAAAAGGAATACTGAGGGGATTAGGATAAGTGGCATAATAGGAATCTCATTCTTAGGAACAGTTACTAATGAAAATAGGTATGCAATAAATGTGGAACTAAAAATGTGTGATATTTGATGTCCACTTTTATTTATATCGTGAACTCTTTTAACTGTTTGTACTATTAAAAAGTATATGGAAGGCAAGAGTATAGTATATAATCCGCCATAAATATATTTAGAAACCTCAAAGTAGATGCTAATCACAATAACTATAATGGCAGAGAAAAAGCGAATAGAAAAATCTTTCCTCCCTAATCTACCCTTAAAGCTCCACCAATGGTTTCTCAAATTTTTATCAATCTTATGCTTTTTATCGTTCTCTGGCATGATAGCACCCAACTTTTATTAGTAATTATTCACTTATTATAATAATTTAAAAACATTATTTCAAAAAAACAATAAAAATTTTATAGAATTGTCGTTAGATTTGTTTTACCTTGATATTATGGATGCAAATGTTCTATGTTTGAAAGGGTAATTCTACCAACTAACAGATTTAGATACTGTTTGGTAAAACTTTCTTATCCTATTAGATAGAAATAATGAGGTTCAAAACTTAACTATAAAAGAGGAGTGCTCTATGGCTTTTATCAAAGGAACAGTATTAAGCTCTTCCGTTGTAAAAAAGATGATTGTAGGTGCAACAGGGCTATGTCTATCACTATTCCTTGTCAGCCATTTCATTGGAAACCTACTAATGATTATTGGTGCTGATTTGTTTAACACCTACGCTTACACTTTAACTTCAAACCCGCTTATCTACGTTGCAGAAGCTATTTTACTGCTAGTATTTGTGCTTCACGGAGGGTACGCTCTTAAACTTGTGTATGAAAACTATGTCGCAAGACCTGAGAAGTATTACATGAAAAAAAACTCAGGAAGAGGAGCTACTTTTGCCTCATCATCAATGAAGTATACGGGACCTCTTATCTTAATCTTTTTAGTAATCCATCTCATAAATTTCAAATATGGAGAGGTTTTCTATACAACGGTTAACGGTATTGAGATGAGAGATTTTCACAGACTCATGCTTGTCTTCTTTCAAAGTAGCATAAATGTTATTATGTATGTAGCTTTTATGTTAGTTATTGCAATACATGTGAGTCACGGAGTATGGTCGGTATTCCAAACATTTGGAATATTATCTAATAGATGTGATAAAGGTTTAAGAACTATTTCAAATCTGTTTGCTCTATTTATTTTTATTGGGTATTCAATCTTCCCTATATGGGCATGTTTACAAGAGGGGGTAATTAATGGCTAAGGATAAAGTTTTAGATTCAAAAATACCTGAAGGTCCAATTCAGGAGAAGTGGGATAAACATAAATTCAACCTAAAGCTTGTTAATCCTGCAAATAAAAGAAAGTATAAGATTATTGTTGTAGGAACAGGCTTGGCAGGATCCTCAGCAGCAGCATCTTTAGCTGAGTTAGGATACAATATAGAGAGTTTTTGTATTCAAGATTCCCCTAGAAGAGCACACTCAATAGCTGCCCAAGGTGGTATAAATGCTGCTAAGAACTACCCAAATGATGGAGACTCTATATGGAGACTCTTCTATGATACCGTTAAGGGTGGAGATTATAGATCAAGAGAAGCAAATGTTTACAGATTAGCTCAAGTTGCAAATGATATTATAGATCAAGGTGTAGCTCAAGGAATCCCTTTTGCGAGAGATTACGGAGGAATGCTTGATAATAGATCTTTTGGTGGAGCTCAGGTTTCCAGAACCTTTTATGCCAGAGGTCAAACAGGACAACAGCTTCTTTTAGGTGCTTACAGCTCACTAATGAAAGAGAAAAATAAGGGTAAAGTAAAAATTCACCCTAGATCAGAGATGCTCGATCTTGTAGTTATAGATGGTAAAGCAAGAGGTATAGTTGTAAGAAATGTTATTACCGGAGAGATAACAAGACACATAGCTGATGCCGTAGTCTTAGCTTCCGGCGGTTATGGTAATGTTTATTTCCTTTCAACAAATGCTATGGCATCAAATGGTTCTGCAGCTTGGAAGGCATATAAAAAAGGTGCAATGTTTGCAAACCCTTGCTATACACAAATCCATCCAACATGTATCCCTGTTCACGGAGATAGCCAGTCCAAACTTACTCTTATGAGTGAATCTTTAAGAAATGATGGTAGAGTATGGGTTCCAAAAGATCCTGAAGAGAAGAGAAAACCTCAAGATATTCCTGAAGAGGATAGAGACTACTACTTAGAGAGGATATATCCATCTTTCGGAAACCTTGTTCCTAGAGATGTGGCTTCAAGAAATGCTAAGAATCAATGTGATGCAAACAAGGGGGTTGGTGATACAAAACTCGCTGTTTATCTGGATTTTAGAGATGCTATAAAGAGGGATGGAAAGGATGTTATAAAGGCGAAATATGGAAACTTATTCGATATGTATGAGAGAATAACCGATGAGAATCCATATAAAGTTCCAATGAGAATTTTCCCTGCTGTTCACTACACTATGGGAGGTTTATGGGTTGATTATAACCTCATGTCAAATATCCCGGGCTTATTTGTTCTTGGAGAAGCAAACTTTAGCGATCATGGAGCAAACAGACTTGGAGCTTCTGCTTTAATGCAAGGTCTTGCAGACGGTTATTTTATTGCTCCTTATACCATTGGTGGTTACTTAGCAGATCACCAACCCGACTCCTTAACAACTGAACATGAAGAGTTTCAAAAAGCTGAAAAAACAGCTAGAGAAAGAATTGAAAAGCTTCTCAATAACAAAGGAAATAAATCTGTAGACTACTTCCATAAAAAACTTGGTAGAATCATGTGGGAATATGTAGGTATGTCAAGAGATGAGGAAGGTCTTAAAAAAGCTTTGGTTGAAATACCTGAACTTAGAAAGCAGTTTTGGGAAGATGTTAATATTCCGGGTGATAATGAGAATGTAAATCTTGAGCTGGAAAAAGGTTTGAGGTTGGCAGATTTCTTAGAGCTTGGAGAGCTTATGGCAAGAGATGCTCTTGAAAGAAGAGAATCTTGTGGAGGTCATTTTAGAGCTGAAAGTCAAACAGAAGAAAATGAAGCTTTAAGAGATGATGAGAACTTTGCTCATGTTTCCGCTTGGGAGTACAGAGGAGAAAACTCTGTTCCTGAAATGTATAAGGAGAAGTTGGAGTTTGAGTATGTTAAATTAAGCCAGCGTAGCTATAAATAGGGGAGGTTAATATGAGTAAAAGTAAGCTAATGAGCTTAAACCTTAAAATCTGGCGACAAAATAGTAAAAATGAAAAAGGTAAAATTGTAAAATATAAGCTGGATAATGTATCTCCTGATATCTCATTTTTAGAGATGCTGGATCAACTTAATGAAAAACTAATTAAAGAGAAAGATCCTTTAGGCCCTATAGCTTTTGATCACGACTGTAGAGAGGGGATTTGTGGTATGTGCTCTCTAGTTATAAATGGTATGCCCCATGGGCCGGAAGTTGAAACAACAACATGTCAACTTCATATGAGAAAGTTTAAGGATGGAGATACAATTGTTGTAGAGCCATTTAGAGCAAAAGCCTTCCCGGTAATGAAAGATCTTGTTATAGACAGATCCGCTTTTGATTCCATAATTGAAGCCGGTGGATATATTTCTGTAAACACAGGAAATGCTTCTGATGCAAATGCTACTCCTGTGCCTAAAAAAGATGCAGACCTTTCAATGGATGCTGCAAGCTGTATTGGTTGCGGTGCCTGTGTTGCAAGTTGTAAAAACGCATCAGCAATGCTTTTTGTTTCAGCAAAAATTTCTCAATTTGCTCTATTGCCTCAGGGTAAGGTTGAAGCTAAGAAGAGAGTTAAGTCAATGATCAAAAAAATGGATCAACTTGGCTTTGGAAACTGCACAAACGAAAAAGAGTGTGAAGCAACATGTCCAAAGGGTATCAATATAACAAATATTGCAAGAATGAATAGAGAGATGATAAAAGCAGTCATTTCAATGGAAGATTAGTTCTAAATAGATTAAGGGGTTCTTTTTGAGCCCCTTAAAATTTACTCTCAATTGTATATTTTACGGTTGCTATGATTTCCTCGAAGAGTTATAACGAACTTTTAAGTGATTTTTTACTTAACTATCTATTTTTTGTAAATTTTAATACTAAAGTTTATTTTATTATAGTTATCTACTTTATTAGATTAATAGTTCCGGTAATATTGAGTAATTACATCAAATCTTAACCACCCCCTTAACTCCTATTGTAAAAGAAAGCTATTATTCGTAATATTAAGGCTTTAATCTTCTATAACTTTCTGTAAAATTTGGTTTTAAACTTCTGTTTTTATCCATACAATTTATATTTATTGAATTTATTAAATTCAGATTAAACAGCCCTAGTATCTTGATAATTTTTCATATTTTATTGGCTTTATTTTTATTTTGTTTCTTTTATTTTTTGTATATCAAAGATTTTTTGTATATTTATTAAGAACGGTGTTTTAATTGGTTGTTGAAATTATCTGCTGTATTTTTATGAAAAAAATTTGTATCGTTGAAAAAGATAAAATATTGAGAGACTACTTTAGTAACTATTATAAGAAAAGGTTCGTTGTTTCATTTGTTAGTTTAGAAGAAATAAAGAAAGTCTTTACGGAATCTTTTTCAAGTTACAATAAGTTTATAGTAGATATATCTGGAATTGACAACTATGTTGATCTTTGTAGTGAACTGTTTGGAAAGTATTTGGTTGATAGAAAGCTTATATTTCTAGTTGGTAAAGAACAGAAGAAAAAGCTTCAGAACTTAGGATTAAAAACAGACAGAATGGTATCTCCGGAATCTGTAAATGATCTAGAGCTTTTTTTGACTGTATAAAGGAGGTTTAATGAAAATTCTTGTGGTAGATGACTCTCCTACAATGAGAAGGATTGTGATAAATTCCCTAAAAAGGATAGGTTATAAAGATATTTGTGAAGGTGGAAATGGTATAGAAGGACTTGATCAGCTACAAACCGGGGGTATTGGTCTCATAGTTACTGACTGGAATATGCCGGAAATGAATGGTTTAGAGTTTGTCAAAAAAGTAAGAGCAAGTTCCGAGTGGGGTTCAATTCCTATCTTAATGGTTACGACAAGATCTGTTCAAGGGGATGTTATTGAGGCTATGAAGGCTGGAGTAAATAGTTATATTGTTAAACCTTTCACTCCTCCCGTATTGAAAGAAAAGATAGAATCGATTCTTAAATAAGTTTAGGATTAAAGATATTGGAGTAGTATAATGGGTGGAAAAGGTATATTTTATAGTCTTGATTCTTCAGTTTCAATAATAAAGAAAATTTTAATGAATCTTGGTACTCTCGAAAACGGAATTACTATGTTTGATCAGGAAACACAAGATACAATAAAACAGGTTATAATTGATATCAATAGATTGTATCTAGAGCTGAAAACAGTTCCTATTTCGTTAGATAAAACTTATGAAATAATAAAAGATATTATTACAACAGTAAATATATCCAGAAATAAAATTAAGGGCACATTTGATGGTTTAATAAAAAAGACTGGAGAACAGCTTGTAAAAATAACCAGTGCAACCGAGGATGCTACAAGTAAAATATTGGATGTTTCGGATACTTTAACTGAAAAGCAGAATGATGTTATTGATAAAATAGATGCTCTTATAGCAACAAATCCGGAACTTGAAGAGAAATTGGATGAGATAAAGAATGATATTTACAGCCAACAAGATGATACATTCATGATATTAGATCATCTTCAATTTCAGGATATAACAAGTCAGCAACTTGAGGGAGCATTTAATATGCTTGTACAAATTGAAGAGAAGCTTCTCATTGTTGCAAACCTTATGGAAGGGCTTGATAATTTAACATTTGAAAAACTAAGATCCAGAAATGTTGCTTTTGATTCTAATGCAGAATTTAAAGTTCAAACAAACACCCAAAAAGAGGTTGATTTAATATTTAGTGATGATGATTCCCAAAATAAAGGGTTTGATGAAAATATGAGTGCACAGGATAATATAGACCAGCTTTTTCAAAATATGGGTAATGAAAAAGAGATTGAGAAAAGTCAAGATGAGATAGATAAAATATTTGAAAAAGAGGACAATAACTAAAAATCTAATTTGGTATTTTAGATTTTAAAGTGAATAATTATAAGTAAGATGTAAAGTTTATACTATGAAGAAAATAGCAATAATCTCATCAAAAGGTGGAATAGGAAAAACAACAACTGCAGTTAATTTAGCACATGCCCTTTCAATGAAAGGGAAAAATGTACTTTTGATTGATACTGATTCTCAAAATACAATTGGGATTATTTTTGGATTAACCCCATCAGAAACATTAAATGATCTTTTACTCAAGAAAAGGACATCTATAACCAAAGTGAGAGATGGTTTACATGTAATAACCTCCGGGGGATTAAATCTGGTTGATACAACAATAAAAATGGCAAAAAAATTTAAGAAAGAGAGCGTTTTGTCAACAAATCTAACGGGTATAGAGGGGATTGACTATGTTATAGTTGATACGGCATCTGCCTTAAGCTTGCTCAATATAAATGTTTTGAGCTTTGTTGACGAAGTAATAATTCCCCTTTCAATGGATTTCCTTTCACAGGTTGGAACAAAACAATCACTGGAAATGGTTAAAAAAGTAAGAGAGCTTTACAATGAAGATTTAAAAATATGTGGTATCCTTCCAACTTTCTACAATGAAAATGAAAGTTCTTCTAAGGAAACTGTGGCTATTCTCAAAGAACATTTCCCAAATGAGCTTTTTTCCACATTTATAAGAGATGATGAAAAACTTCGTGAGGCTCCGGGCTACTCAAAAACAATCTTTGAATATGATAATGACAGTAAAGGGGCTGTTGATTATCTTAAATTGGCATCAGAAATAGAAAATAAAAATAATTGAATGCTTTTGATATGAGTGAAAATAGTGAGAAAAAAATAGGAAGAGATCTCTTTGGCAATGAAAAGGATAAAGATTTCTCAAAAATTGAAAATCAAATAAATAAACCCATTAGTTTTGATGAGGCTTTAAAAGATGATCTCATTGATGATGATATCATTAAAAATGAAATTGTTAAGGAGTCTACTTCAAATCTAGGAGAGGTAACCGCTATTTGTGCTATTTATACAAATGCTTACTTCTCTTCTATTGTTCTTTCAGAGTTTGACGGCGTTTACTACTATTTAAAAAAGGTTGCTCACGCATTTCATAAATATCCTCAAATAACGGAAGAGAATCTTAATAATGAGCTCTCTGATAATGAGATTTTTAATATAAAACTCTCTACCCTTAATGAGCTTTTAGAAAAATTTGATATAAACAAAAAAACAACTGTCTTTGTTTCAAGCATAGGCGGTCAAAATGTTGTGGAGTATCACTCATTAATAGCAAACGATGAAGATCAACTTAGAGATAAGCTTATTGATGTGATGATAACTCCTTTTGATACTTTAAATACGAGAGTTGAATTTCAGGTAATGAGTACTTCAGTTTCCAATGAAGGAAGAGTCTTCAATGTTTTAGCTGTTGCTGTTGATAATGACAAATTTTTTGATTCTTACAGCTTAGTCACATCTGCAGGAATAGATTGTAATATTATGGATCTGGATATAATGAGTACTATAAATCTTTTTGAGTTTGCTGAAAAGCCTGAATTGGGTAAGGTATATTGTATTTTGGATATAGGATATGATCTATCATCAATAGTTGTTTATACAAAAGGTTCTCATGACCTTTACAAAAGGAATTTAGATTTCACCTACAACTCTTTCAGAAGACAACTGAGTAAAAACAGAGACATAAGTAAAGATGAAGCAGAAGATCTTATAGCTAATACTAGCTTTTATACATTTATAACTAAATCATTTGAGACACAAACCCAAGAAAACTTGAATAAGCTTTATAATGTTAAAAGTTTTATAAAGACAAATCTTCTGAATGAAATACAAAAAACATTTCAGTTTTATGCCTCTAAAAATAGTTCTAAAATGCCGGAAAAAATATTTATTACAGGCATTGGCACTCTTATAAAAAATTTTGATGATTTTTTCGGTAAAACTGTGGATCTCAAATCTGATTATTTAAGAATATCAAGCAGATTTAAAGGTAGTACTGAAATTAAGAATAGGGTTGAGAAAGAATCTTATATTTTCTGTAAACCATTGGGGCTTTCCTTAAGAAATAATTAGGTAAATAATAATGTATCGTTTCAATTTTTTGGATAAAATAAATAGTGAGAAGAGGGTTAAAAAAAATAAAGAGCGTTTTTTAGCCTTTATTTTTATTGCCGTTGTTTTTGCTTCTTTGACAATTATATTTTTTACATATTTTAAATCAACTTCAGGTATTGTTGATTTTGAGAAATCTCAGGAGGAGTTGGTCTCTATAGAAAATGTTTATTCAAAGTTTAAAAAGAATATTAAATTTAGTAAAGATAAAATAAGCTTGATTGAAGAGATATTTAACAAGTCAATTGTTTGGCCGGAGGTTTTAAGTGAAATAGAGTCTCTTATGTTGGAAAACACAATCATATCTGACCTAAACTACAATAGTAATAATCTAGAAATTTCTTTTATTCATAAATCTGGCAAGGAGATAAAAAAATCACAGATTATAACAGAGATAGCAAACTTTAAGGATCTTTTATATAAGAGCGATATTTTAAGTAAATACTACAAAGATAAAGCAGAATATATTCTTAAAGGTCCTAATCTGGATAATAGCGAGACAGATGAAAAAAATGACTATTGGAAGTTTTCTTTTTCTATATCTCTAATAGATATTATGAAACCAAAAGCAAAAAAAACAGAAAGAAAAAGAAGGTTTAGATAAAATATGAAAAAAAATTATATATACATATTTGTTCTAATTATTATTTTAATCTCCGGATATCTTCTTAAAGCTTTTATAATTGAGGATAGTCTAAACAGAGCAGAGATAAATTACAAAAAAATAAACGATATTCAATCTAACTATATCAGAGATAGTTTAATTCAAAAAAATCGAGATAACCTCAAGCTTTCATATGAAACAAATAAAAGAGGTAATGCTGAATCTGTCCAGCTCAAAGGTGAAATTATAAGTATTTTTGAAACAATGTCTATCAAATCAAAAATAAAATTGGGAAAAGATAATATAATATCCGGAGAGGAGATAGAAGAGGGAAAAGTTTCATATTTCCCTATCACTCTTAGATTTGAGGCAACTTATAATAATCTTATTGAGCTTTTGAATGAGATATATAGAAATGAAGCGTATCTTACAATAGAAAGAATGACTCTTAATAAAAAGCAGTATGAAGAAGATGAAGAGAATAAAAAAAGTAAAGAAGTTAAAAATGAAAATCTTCTTGATGTAGTCATAGATTTAAATGTAATAAAATTGATGTAGGTAATTATGGGTAAATTTGAAAAAAGCGAATTATCATTTATTCTTCTATCCGTAGTAACAATAATTGTACTATTGTATTTTTATTTTAGTTTAAATACTCAGGCTACATTTATCCCTCTCAAAAAAAATAATAGAGAAGTTAAAAATGTTAAAAAATTGGATTCTCTTGTTATATCAAGAACAGAAATAGCATTTGAATCTAAAAAAGATATTTTTCATTTCAAAAAGAAAATAGAGAAAAAGATAGAACCTGTAAAGAAAGAGAAGATTGTTGAAAAGAGAAAAACAGGAGTTAAGACAGTATTCACGTATTATAAGATGGATAAAATCATGTTTATTCTCAATCTCAACGGAAATGCGAGAATATCAGTTAAAGGGAAAAGTAAAACCTACAAGATTGGAGATATGATTGAGTGTGGAACTAAGTTAAGGTATAAGTGTTATCTTGACGATAATACCACTTTTGGCAATCCTATTTCAACAACAAGATTTATGGGCGAAATTATGGCAATAACAAAAAGGTCCGTTTATATATCTTATGGGGTTAACAAAGCATTGATTTTAAAATCAAACTCTAATCCAAAGGTTATAAACAGATCTCTTGTTCCACAAAATTTTAATTCAAGAAAAAAGAAAAACAAAATTAGTAATCAAAAAAATAATTCAAGAAGAAGATAATTATAGAGAGGTTGTGTAAAAATGAAAAAGTTAATGTTCTTTGTGATGGTTTTAGTTTTGAGTGTATTATCACTGTCGGCAGCACAAGATAGAGTTCTCGATACTACTAGTGAGAACTTTAAAACAATTATCTCTCTTTCCGGAGAGGATATTACAGTTAGCCAAGCACTAACACTTCTTGCTGATAAGGCTGATGTCAATCTTATTCAAGGTGAAGAGACAAAAAACAAAAGAATTACAGCTGACTTTAGTGATATAACCATTAAAGATGCACTTGATTTGGTAATTAGAGCCACTGATTTGAGTTATCAAGTTTTGGATAATGCTATACTTGTAACTTCTCCTGAAAAAATTGATAGGCATATTGGACTTTCAACCTTGGTATATGATCTTCAGTATGCAAGAGCTGAAAAGGTAAAAGCTATGCTTTCTGATATTACCAAGCAGATTCAGGTAGATGAAGTAGGAAACAGACTTATCTATAAGGCCGATCCTAAAATTGCTAAAGAGATTGAAAGAATTTTGGCAAGAGTGGATAGACCAGCACAACAAGTTTTGTTTAAGGCTAAAATCTTGGAAGTTGGGTATAACAATCAAGGAAGATATGGTATAGACTGGGGAAAACTCTCAAACTATTCAACAACTATCAAAGAAGGTGCTTTCCAAGATTGGGGTACTTGGGAACAAGATGAAGAGACAGGTAAGTGGACTTTTACCTACTCTGCCGATGCTAATCCTTTTAGGAACTTGGGAGGAGATAAAAGCGGTTCCGATTTTTTTGAAAGCAGACCAAATGGTTGGGGATCTGAAACAACTTCTGCTTTTAATAACGTATGGCATAGAGTAATAGGACAAGAGTATCTTCTTTCTTTGGATTTTAAAATGGCTGATGCCGATGCGACTGTACTTGCTGAGCCAAGAATAGGAACGCTTAATAATTCAGAAGCTTATGTTCATGTGGGTGATATTATTCCTTACACTGTAACTAAGGTTGTTGAAGGTACAAAAAAGCAGGATATTCAAAAAGAGAAAGTTGGTATTAAGCTTAAGATCAAGCCTATAATCAATGAGGAGAACGATATCACTGTAGCTGTAGAGACAGAGGTTTCATCAATATTTGACTGGAGAGGTCCTAATAACGATATTCCATGGATTAAAACAAGAAATGCAAAAACTAATATTAGAGTTAGAGATGGACAAACAATTGAGATTGGTGGAATGTTAATGGAGGATGAAACAATAACTGTTAATAAACTTCCACTTTTAGGACAAATCCCTTACCTAGGTTACTTATTCCAACACCATGTAAGAACTAAGAAGAAAACCGAGTTGATTATTCAGATTACACCACATATATTAATTGATGGTGAAGTAATTACAGAGGATAATCTTGATCTTATTGAAGAGGAATTTATTGAAGAGTAGCTTTATATTGATACTATTATCAATAACTTTTCTACATTCAAAGAGATTGGATATATACTATACCGGTAACAGCTACGGAGTCTTAGAGTTCTGTGGCTGACCGGGTTCTAGTTTTGGCGGTTTGGTAAATCGCCTTTTCTATTTTAAGAACCATACAGAAAACGATGCTGTTTTTATTGATTCCGGTAATATTTTCACTTTAGATAATGATAGTCTAAAGAATAGCTATGCTTTAAAGTTTTTAAAGAAGCTAAACTATGATGGTGTTGGAGTTGGTCTATATGATATTCCCATGGAAAAAAGCTATAATTTTTTATCTTTGAACTTTAAAGAAAAGAACAGATTAAAATATAAAATTATTGAAAGAAAAGGAATAAAAATAGCCATTACTTCACTATTTGATAAAGAGTGGTATAGTTTTGGAAACTCTCCCTTTTTAAGAGGAGATTATCAAATTTATAAAAATAAACTGGATTCAATAAAAAAGAGTGTGGATATTTTAATTTTTCTTTCTCAAATAGATGAGACTAAAGAGAATAAGTTTTTCATAGATAACAACTCTATAGATATTTTTATATCCTCAAACCCTATTGAGCCGGAATTTTTTGATCTTGAAGGAAGATTCTTTTCTAATCCCGGGATACATTCAGAATATATTGGGCATTTGAGCTTACTTTTAGACAATAACAAAAAGATAAAAAGTTTTAAAAACAACTTTATCCCTTTGGATGAAAATCTATACCCTCCTGATGAAGAGGGTAAAAAAATAGTTGATGAATATAATTTTGCTTACTCTATAAAAATGCAGAAAGAGAAGCTTAACGATAAAAGGTTTGAGTACTATCCTGAATCCTTCTGTAGGAGCTGTCATAACGTTAGTGAGAAGATTCATAAACATAGTTTTAACTCCGTAAGTGATAAAGGGAGTGAATGTTTGGTTTGTCATACTACAGGTTTTGGAACAACTACAGGGTTTAGATTAGGTATGGATCCTGATAAAACAGAATTAGAAAATATTACATGTTCTCAATGTCATAACATACCTACCGGAACAAAATTTGATGGGGATATTCATGATGTTATTGAAGTTATGCCTTCAAATTGTCAGGAATGCCATGTTAAACCACATGTAAGAGAGTTCCATTTCTACAAAAGTAAAAGAAAACTTATGAAAAACCATAAAGTAAAATAATTTTGAACTATGTCATGAGTATATAGTATATAAAGAGTGTAAAAATAATAGGTATTTTAAGCAGAATATGTTTATTATCTACTGGTATAAATTAGCTAAATTTATTATCAACCTTTATGTTAAATTAGGAAATTTACATGAAAAAAAAAGTTTTAATAATAGTTCCTAAATTGAGTAATGGAGGAACAGAAAAAGTTGCCGCATCTCTATCATACTACTTAGACCCTGATAAATACGATATTACATTCCTACTATTTTTTAATGACAAAATAGATTTTGATTATAAAGGAGAAATTGAAATTTTGAATTTAATTTCTGGGAAATCTACTATCAGTAAACTGTATACCAATATTGCTAGGTATATTAAAGTAAAAGCCTTCAAAAAAAAATTAAATCCTTCAGCAACAATAAGTTTTGAAAGCGGTCCAAATATCTTAAATATTTTAACAAGACATGGTGATAAAACAATTTTAACTGTACACTTTTGCAAATCTGAGGAGGATAAAGATTTTTATAAAAGGGTTTATGATTGGCTTATAAAAAAGATGTATAACTCTTCAACATATATTGTTGGTGTTTCAAGACTAATTAAAAATGATCTAGAAGTAAATTATCATCTATCTCCTGATAAAGTTAAAACAATTTATAATTTTTATAATACATCCAAAATTAATAGCTTATCTAAAATTAAATTAGATAAAGAGTATGAACAGTTATTCACAACGAAGAGAGTTATAATAAATGTTGGTAGACTAACATATCAAAAAGGGCAATGGCATCTTATAAAAGCATTTTCAAAATTGAAAGAGAAATATAGCGACATTGCTTTAGTTCTTTTAGGGGTAGGAGAGATGGAAGATGAGTTAAAAGAGCTAATAAAAAAGTTATCCTTAGATGAGGTATACCTGCTTGGTTTTGATAGTAATCCTTTCAAGTATGTTGGTAAATCTTTTCTATTTGCACTCCCTTCAATGTATGAAGGATTTCCAAATGTATTAGTTGAAAGTTTATCATGTGAAACAGTTGTTGTGTCTTCAGATTGTAAGTCTGGTCCAAGAGAACTACTTGATCCTAAAAGTTCAATACTTGATAAATCAGAGGAAGTTATTTATGGAGAGTATGGGGTTTTAATCCCAAGATTTGGTAAAGAGATTAATTTAGAAATTTCTTTAGAACAAGAGGATATTTTATTATCTAGTGCAATAGACTCCTTATTAAGTAATGAGGAGCTATATCTTTCATATAAGAATAAATCTCTTGAAAGAGCTAAAATGTTTGATGGGAAATCTATAATAAGAGATTATGAAAAGTTGATAGATGACTAAACTAAATCTTTATATAGATAGTATATAGGTGTATTGATTGTTAATATAATTAGCTATTGCATTTTTTATATATCTGAAATATATTAAAACGTATTAAATATTATGTTTAATACAAGAATTCATACTTAGGGTTATTTAATGTAATATCGTTAATATCTCTATATATTAATACTTATTTGTTTTTAAATTAATTAAAGAAATGAAACCTGGTATAATATGAAACAAACTAGTGAAGAGATATCATTTTATGAGTTAGTTAAATTATTAAAGAAAAATAAAAAGTTAATAGTTATTATTACATCCTCTTTTTTTATTATTAGTATTATTGTATCTCTTTTTTTAGATAACTATTATAGTGCAACATGCTTGATTGTTCCAAGTCAAAGTAAAGAAACATCTTTAGTAACTATGTCAGCTTTTGGAGGCTTCTCTTTGACTTCAAAGGTTGAGACACCAATAGTTACAAATATAAGACAAACACTAACAACAAATAGATTTTTAGATAAATTCATTGAAAAATATTTGGATGATGAACGAGTTTTCGATGATGACATAGTTGAAATAAGAAAATCTAACTTAGAAGATTCCTTAAAAGGACCTAAAATTTATGAAGTTGCACTTAAGAGTTTAAGAGAGAATATAATTAATATAAAGACCCAAACGGATCAATCTATTTCAATATCTGTAACTCTAAAAGATAGGTTCTTTGCTGTTGATCTGCTAAATGAAATTATGGATTCTTTAAGTATTAATATACATAGAGATAATGTTAAGTTTTTAAAAAAGGATATTGAATTCTATAATAGTTTATTAGAAAAGATTAAAGATCCTACAGAAAGTAGTAATATCCGTAAAGAACTAAAGAAAAAGTCGCTAAAAGCTGCAATGATGAAAAATAATATTTTTACTATTATTGAAAGGCCTTATGTACCTTATAAAAAATCGAAACCATCAAGAGTTCTAATTGTTTTGGCCTCTATGTTTTTTGGCTTTTTTAGTAGTATTTTATATTTAATGGCAAGAAATTATTTTAGAAAAGAATAGATGACTAAAATTGAAGATAGGAAACACTTTGAAATTAGGAACTTAGATCTATCTCCATTAATTATAATTCTAAGTATTATTGTTTTGTATTATGTTCCATTTGAGTTTAGCTATCTAATAATTTACATTATTCCATTTTTATATTTTATACTAATTTCAATACTTACTACCGGCTTTGGAATAGATAAGAGTCAATTTATATTGTACAGTCTTTTAATAGCTTTCTCTTTTATTACAAGAGATCAGGCCCATTTTCTTATTGCCTTTTTTCTTCTATTTATAAGTATGCTGACAAACAGAATAAGTTGTCTGGGAACTTTTTCAAAATATTTCGTAGCTTTTTTAATATCTTTCCGGATCTTTTATGCTATTATTTTCTACTATAGTTCAGTATCTTTTAGACTATTGCTTAATAATCCTGATCCTAATTTTTCCAGTTTAAAAATTCTATTTGGAGTTTATTTATTACATAAGTTAAAATTTTATATATCTATTCCAATGCTTCTCTTTGCTGGTTTTCTAACTGCAAGCAGAAACTTTGTATTGGCTATGCTTGTTTTTTACATTTCAATGCTTATTACCAATATTTTTAAATTAAACTTCAAGAAAAGTAAGCTCTTTAAATATCATTATTTACTTATTGTATCTTTTGTTTTAGTAATAATAATTAGTATCTCTTTTATTGGTATGGGATCCGTATCTATTTCTAGTTCGGCATCTTCAACAGAAAGACTCACTTCTGTAAATGACACATCAAACCTATTAAGGTTTACAACAAATCTATTCTATTTGAAAGAAGTTTTTACTAAAATTTCAGTGTTTTTTTGGGGATTGGGAGACAATTATGAAACTTTTGCAGCAAACTCTGTTGTAACTATTGTTCCCCATAACTCCATAATATCAATATTATCAAGAACTGGTGTTATATTTAGTCTAATATATTTTACACTCCTATCAAAAACTATAAATAGATTTTTTAACTATTATAACCTTCCTTATATACTCTCTTATACTGTTTTTGGAATGTTTCTACATCAAACACTTGAATTTCATAATGTAGTTATATTTATTCTTATTTTATCTATATTACCAAATGAAAGTAAAACCAAATTATGAAAAAAGAGATTATAGTTTTACTCTTCTCATATCTAGGTATTATATTAGGCTTTTTTAATACTGTTTATAAAGCTAAGGTATTTTCAACTGAAGAGCTAGGTTTAGTTACTATATTTTTCTCAATAATATTAATTCTATCCCATTGTGCTAATGCCGGAGTTCCACATATTTTGTTAAAATTTAGTTCCAGTTTTAAAGAAAGAAAAAATAAAAATGGATTCTTAGTTTTTTTTGCTATAGTTTCAATACTAACAAATTTAATAGTAATAACCATATTCTATCTTGCTCGTAAAATTGTATATAGTTATTACCAAAATCCATTAGTAGAAGAAAACTTTTACTATATTTTATTATTAACCTTCACAACTTCAACTCTAATGATTTACGACACAATGTGTAGGGTTACTCATAAAGAGGTAGTAGGAGATTTTTTCTCTAATTTCCTAATTAAACTTTTACACTTTTTTCTACTAGTATTTTTATTTTTTTATCACACTTCTGTATCAATCTATTTCCTTATTTATTTTATATTTATGTTATTATGTATAGTTTCATTAATAATAATTTTATTAAAAAAGGGGGATCTGTCTAATCCAAACTTAAAAGATATTAGAAAAAATAATGTTATAAAATATTTTAAATATGGATTTTTTCTTTTTGTAGGATTTTTTGCCGGAACATTGGTATTTCAAATAGATAGATTAATGATTGGTTCAATGATAGGATTAGAAGAAGCTGGTATTTATGGAATATCCGTACAATTATGTATGCTGCTTAGTATTATCCCTCAAGCATTTTCTAAGGTACAAATGCCTCAAATTTCTCTATTCCTTAATGAGGGTAATTTGCCAAAATTGAAACAATTATATACAAATAATTTAGAAGCTCAACTATACATTGGTTTGTTTATTTATACAGTTTTTATATTTTTTGTTGATAAGGTATTGCTACTAATAGGAAAAGATTTTACTAATGGTAAAATAACATTTTATCTAGTTTTTACAGGAGTACTATTTAATTTGCTTTCTGGTATGAGTGGTGAAATAGCTGCCTTATCTGAATATTATAAATTTGATTTTTACTCTAAGGTAATATTGGCTATTCAGATTATTGCATTAAACTATATCTTAATTCCATACTTTGGAGTTGAGGGAGCTGCTCTTGGTACACTAATTAATTATATTATTTATTCACTGATAAAAATAAGTTTTATCTATAAAAAATTTGGAATCTTACCGTATAAACTTTCAAATTTATTATACATTAATGCAATTACTCCAATAGTAGTTATTTTAGCTATGCTAAACTACATGATAGATTTATCAATATATACTATTCCTTTTATTGGTTTCTTGCTGTTTATATTTTACGATCTTATACTATTATACTTTGGAAAAAAGGATATGGTTTTCACACTAAAATTTTACGAACTTTTCAAAAAAAGATTTTATACGTAAATATTAAGTTTTACTCTTTATTATGAGCTTCTTTTTATCTGCAATAACTCGATATACCAGTTTATCAGGCTTATAGGCTTACCATAAAGCACTCTTTGGAGTAGAGTATTTTAATTATATTTTATAAAGACAATTGATAAAATAGTTATTGCTGAATAAATAGTTTTTAATGTTGCTCTTCATGGAAATTATGTCCATAAATATTTCCCATAAGAATTTCCTTTAATAGTTAACATAAGATTAAATACAATAACGAAAAAAAATAAAGATTACTCTTAGTAGTTATCTAAACTACACAGTGTATTAGGTACTAATTATTTTCTATAACTGGGCTTAAATAGAAACCAATTTATACTTTATTTCTATTTAAAATCAAAAGTAATTATTTAAATTACCTAATACTATATACACCGTATAAGTATAATCTCTATCGTAAACTAAGTCAAGCAATTTACTAAATATATCTAACCTCTACCCCAATAGAAATCTTCTTGAAATATTTTTTATTTTTTACTTGCATATATATATATATATATATATTAGACTATCTTTATGAATCATAGAATATAGGATTTTTGACATAAAAACATAAGAATCCTAACTAAAAATACAAGGTAGGATTTCTGCATAATAAAACAAAAGAAAGGGAAGAGTTATGAAAAAACTTTTGATGGTTTTAGCTGTTTTACTCCTAGTCTTAGCAAGTTTTTCTAAGACTACTGAAGTTTCTCAGGGAAAAGTTACTCCTGGTAAAAATGGTTTCATTAGTTACCAAGGAAAAATTGAAAACTTTAATGTTAAAGAGCTCAAAGCAAATAAGCTTAGTGTAGTATTTAGGCTTTACGATGAAAAAGGGAATGTAGTTTGGAGTGAAGACCAAAACCTAACTACTAAAGATGGAGTTATTAATACTCATCTTGGAAAATTGTCAAGATTTAATCCTGAGATTTTTGATGAAAATCTTTATCTAACTTTGGAAATTGGTGGCAAGGAAACAGATAAACAACTTCTTACAGGAACTTCTTATAGTATGGTTGCAAAAAGGGTTTCTAAAGAAGCTTTAGTTGCAGGAGATGGTGTTGAGATAAAAAAACTTGATGATGGAAAACTTGAAATTTCAAGCAATAATACAGCTAATTCCAAAAAAAATATGAATCTAAAAGGTACGAAAAGTGACTTAACTGTAAATGGTGAACTACATGTTAAAGGTGATGCAATCTATCTTGGTCCAGAAACCTCAAATAGGAACTGGAAAATTCTAAGCAATAATGGCAATTTCCAAATATGGCCTCGTACAAATACTGGACAAAATCTATGGCAAAAATCTTTTGTTATTGAAAGAAACGGTGATATTCAGGTAAGAGGTAATGCAATGTATCTTGGGGCAAAAGATGAAAATAGGAATTGGAAAATTCTAAGTAGTCCTAGCGGGGGAAAACTTCAAATATGGCCTTGTACATGGGATGGACAAAACCTATGGCAAAAATCTTTTGTTATTGAGAGAGATGGTGATATTGAGGTAAGAGGAAAAGGTAAGTTTCAGGATAATATCTATTGTAAAGGTAAAATAAGTGCCGAAGAGATTGTTGTAACTAGTTCTGTAAACTTCCCAGATTATGTTTTTGGAGATGATTACAATATGAAAAGTTTAGATGAGGTTGAGTCTTTTATTGAAGATAATGGACATCTTCCAGGTATGCCATCTGCTAAGGAAGTTACAGAGAATGGTATGAATATAAAAGAGATTCAGTTAAAACTTGTAGAGAAGGTTGAAGAGTTAACCCTACATATGATAGAGTTAAAGAAGGAAAATAAAAGATTAAAAAGAGAGATTGAATTAACAAAGGAGAGATAGTTTATGAAAAAATTAAGTTTTTTACTCCTTGCTCTAACTTTCTCTATCTTACCTTCTAACCTCAGAATAAGCTCTATAGTTGGAGAGAATATAGTTGGAGTCTCAGAAAATAGGAATTTCACTCTTAAATCTGGCAGTTTATTTCAGCAGATTTTTAAAGAGCTAGAGTCTGAAGAGATTCAGACTCTTCCTTTCTCCTATTCACTTGAACAAAACTACCCAAACCCCTTTAATCCTACAACTACTATAAGGTTCTCATTACCAGTTGAGCAAAATGTAAAGATAACCGTGTATAATATTTTAGGGAAAGAGGTTGCAGAGCTTGTAAATAGAAAATTTAGAGCTGGGATTAATAGCATAAATTTTGATGGGAGTGAATTTGCTTCTGGACAGTATTTGTACAAAATAAATGCTGGAACATTTACTAAAATTCGTAAGATGTTATTAATTAAGTAACAGAGCAAATTGCAAAACTAATGATTAGGTATTAGTTCTAAATTAGAAGGTCTATACCCTGTACTTCGAGAGCCTCAGCTGATAGTTTTACAATTTGATCAACCTATTAAAATTTATAAAAAAAGGAGAATAAAAATGTATCATAAAAATAGAGTTATAATACTTTTGCTTTCTTTTCTTTTAAGCACAGTATTTACTCCAATTAAATTATACGGGGATGATAATATTGATGGAGGTTTATTATTATATAATAAACAATGGGTCGCGTTTGGTAATGATCAAGCTTTTAGGTTAGCAAGTAATGGAGAGAAAATATATCTATTTTCTCCGACTAAGCAATTTTTTTTTACAAATAATGATTTTAATGATTTTGAACAAAATAGGAATGTCTATGTTGTTGCTAGAATTAATTCAGCAGGTCAGTATGCTGAATACGATACTCCCTATTATGTTAAACTTAGTCCTTTACAGTATGATGATTTTTTATCGCAAAACCCAAGAATAATGATGCTAAAAGATGCTATAATCGAAATGAATAAATCTGGTTGTTTATCTGAAAAGATTGAAGAAAAAAAGATTAATAATATTTTCGATTTCGAGTACTATAAATCTCAAAATAATAAATATAATTTGAGTAACATACAGATATTGAATAATATATTTAAAGAAATTGAGAAACATCCAGAACCTAAAAGAAACTATTTTAATGTTATCTATTTCCCCCCTGGAATCTATGATTTTAATGAGTCGATTTCTATCCCATCATCTAATATAATACTAAAAGGAGCAGGAACTCAATTTGATAAGAATGGAAATCGCTCTATAATTAGGTTTAATTATAATAAAATGATTGTAGGTGATAATATCACGATTTATGGCAAAAGTCTAGTTGGAATAGAAGATATTGAAATAGAATCATTTAATCACACAAACTCTCGATTAGATGGAGCTTTTCATATAAATATATCTAACTGTGAAAAAGTTTGGGTTAGGAATATTTATTCTTACAATCCAATAAGTAGTCATATCGAGATTTCTAATTCTAAATATATAGAAATAAGAGATAGTTATTTTAATGAGTGCATCTCTGCTTCAGATGGAGGTAATGGTTATGGAGTATCGTTAGGAAATGATGCCAAATATTGTTTAATAGAAAATAACATTTTTACTCATTTGAGACATTCTATAATTTTAGGTAACAAACCAAAATACAATGTTATTGGCTATAATTATTCAGTATATAGAAAAAATGATGAAAATGGAGGGATTTTTTTATTGGCAGATTTATGCTTTCATGGTCATGAAAATAGCAATGCATCTGGTGTTAGCGGACCTGCATTTAATTTAGTTGAAGGAAATATTGCTCAATTTCTAAATTTTGATGTATGGTGGGGAGGAAGTGACTATGGAAATATTATTTTAAATAACAGAATAACTAACGATATTAGAATACAACATACTAGTACTTCGCCTCATGAATATTCGGATAATAGTAAGGATCAAGTCATACATCAAAATTACTGTGATGATTGGGGTATATGGGATAGTCAAGTAACTGATGCAAGAAATAATAAAGTAAAAATAGGAAATTCTTATGAATGGGAAAAAAGCAAAGATAACCAATTTAATTTAAAAACTATTTACTATAAAAACAGATCAAAACCTAGCTTCATGAATGATTTCCCTTGGCCTTTTATATCTTGGGATCACAATATAAATAATGCTAAAAGACGCTATAAAAATAATAATTTTTCAAAAGTTAAATATCTTGGTTTTGAAGATTATCTTTTTGAGAATTTAATAATAAAGTCTAATGATTTAGAGGGTAATTTTACAGTTAAAGGATCTTTAACTATAGAAGATTCAACCATAAAAGCTGGAAAATCATTAAATATAAAATCTGATGAAAAAATAATTTTAAAATCTGGATTTAAAGCAGAGTCAAATTCTAATCTAAATGCTAAAATAGAGTAAACTATTGCTTTAAATTAATAAAATAAAATTTAACAAAAAAAGAGAACTCTCCAGCTTTGGAAGTTCTCTTTTTTTATTTGAGTGAATATTATTTTTTGATCTTGATTTTGAGAGAAGATAACAGAACGATTCCTTAGGAAACGCTCCCTATCTCCTCCAACTGGTTTTTAATCATACCTTTAATATTTTAAAAAACCTTAGATGATGAAAGTGAAATACCATCAAAAACCTCTCTAATATCATTTAATGATACTCCAAACTCTCCAGATGGAGTTTTGTAGCTAAATACAATATCCACTTCCTACTTACAAGCTTACTATAAAATACTCCCTAAAGTAGAGTGTTTTGGTCATATTTTTTTATTAACATCAAATCAGCATGGGAATTTTTTGATATATCACTAACTCAGAGATAATCTTTGATAGACAAGATCGCATACTCTCTTCCGCATAAAAAACCTCAAAAAAATACAACTTATGAATAGTATGCAAGATAATTATTTTAAGATTTACTTTTGGGTGTTAAAATGCTATTTTTAGCCTGATTTCGACATAAGAACTGGAAATTCTTTTACATAATAGTTAAAACTAGAAATGTAGGAAACAATTTTTTCTACAGATATTTATTAAATTAACCTGAGTTAGATATAAAAAAGACTATCTTATATAATAATTAAACCTAGATATTTAATTATAAGATTATGTATAGTAGTTAACTTTGTCGAAATAGGTAAAGTAGGAATCTTTCCAAAAGAAGGATCTTATATGAGTACGAGGAACCGATGTATCCTCTATTCGGAAACAACTGATATCTAACTCCAAACAAAAGTTTCCGATATAGCGGTGGAATCGGTAAACCCGATAGGATTTGAGTAAAGCTCTCGAAAATATTTTATGGCTTAGCTTTACCCTAATTCTTCTTTTGATTACAAAAGAAATGCCCAAAAAAGTCAGACTTTCGAGAAATGATCAGTACAAGGAATCCAATTTTTATGCGATTTGAGTCTAGAAAACTAGGTGATTTGAACATAAAAATTTGATGACGCAGTAATACAAAGCTTATCGGCAGTCTGTAGATTTTGACAAAAATCTTAAAACTTTCCCCAAACTGACCAATAGAGTTGTATATAATATTATATTTATTACACATAAATACTTATGTAGAACTCAGGTTCCTAAAATTTTTACTCTTATAGTTAATAATTTCAGTTTAACTTTCAATTTTGAACTAAAATCTTTTAAGAAATTTCAATATTGGTAATTAAAATAGAATAAAAAGGTTTGCTTTTTACAATTCTATTTAATATCTTTGTTTGCTTGATGGAGTAAGCTAGAATGATTTTAGAATAAATTACAGGAGACGTGGACAATGAAGAAAGATATCCACCCTAAATATGAGAAAGCAGAGATATCATGCGTATGTGGTAATAAGTTTGAATCTAGAACAACTATTGGCGATATCAAGGTTGAGATCTGTTCAAATTGTCACCCTTTCTATACCGGTAAAACAAAAATTCTTGATACTGCCGGTAGAATTGAGAAGTTTAAGCGTAAGTATTCAAGAGGTTAGAATTAACACTCTTTTATCTGTTTTTAAGCCCTTATTAAAAGGGCTTTTTTTTATTTCTAAACTAATAGTTTCAGTATATTTTAAATAGTTTTCCGATTAAATACTCTTACCAGAATTATCATTAAAACAGATATTTGATTTTATCTTCGATTTATATTTATTATATTGTTTTTTAACTACTATTGATATATATTTTGAGAAATCTCACAAGGAGATTAGGTATGGGTAAAATTTTATACAGGTTTTTTTTCTTTTGTATTGTTGTAGGCTTTATCTACCTATTTTATGTTGAGCTTTTAAGTGGAGAGTTTAGTAATTCAAAATCTGATAAGCTAAAGAGAGAGATTGAAAAGATTGAAAAGATAAATTCAAGGCTTGATGAGGAGATTCTTTATATGAGATCTTCTATTGACAAATTAAAGAGAAATGATAGATTTGAGATGATAAAGAAAGTAAGAGGACTTGGTTTCAAAAAAGAAAACGAAACGGTTTTTAAATATTCTATAGAAAATAATAATAAGGGGAATTAAAATGGCTTTTAATTTAAGAAACAGACATTTTTTAAAATTGTTGGATTTTACTCCAAAAGAGATGAAATTTTTGTTGGAGCTTGCAAGAGATCTAAAAAAGGCTAAGTACAATGGTTCTGAGGCTAAAACTTTAGAGGGTAAAAATATTGCTCTTATCTTTGAAAAGAGCTCTACCAGAACAAGATGTGCTTTTGAAACTGCTGCTTATGATCAAGGTGCTAATGTTACTTATCTTGGACCATCCGGCTCTCAAATAGGACACAAAGAGTCCATGAAAGATACAGCAAGGGTTCTTGGTAGAATGTATGATGGTATTGAGTATAGAGGTTATGGTCAAGATATTGTTGAAGAGCTTGCAGATTATGCAGGTGTTCCTGTTTGGAATGGTTTAACTACAGAGTTTCACCCAACTCAAATTTTAGCTGATTTCTTAACAATTATGGAGCATACAGAAAAGCCTCTTAATCAAGTTAAGTTTACTTACTTGGGTGATGCTAAAAATAATATGGGGAACTCTTTAATGGTTGGTGCTGCTAAGATGGGTATGGACTTTAGAGCTGCTGCTCCTAAAGAGTGTTGGCCGGAAGAAGAGCTTGTTAAGAAGTGTCAAGAGATTGCTAAAACTACAGGTGCTAAAATAACTTTAACAGAAGATATTGAGGAAGCTGTTAAGGGTGCTGATTTCTTATACACTGATGTTTGGGTGTCTATGGGTGAACCTGAATCAGTTTGGGCTGAGAGAATTAAATTATTAGCTCCATACCAAGTAAATAAGAAAGTTGTTGAATTAACTGCTAATCCTGAAGTTAAGTTTATGCACTGCCTACCTGCTTTCCACAACAGAGAAACAACTGTTGGAGAGGATATCTACCAAAAGTTTGGTTTAGAAGCTCTTGAAGTAACTGAAGATGTATTTGAATCAGATATGTCTATTGTATTTGATGAAGCTGAAAATAGACTTCACACAATAAAGGCTGTTATGGTAGCTACTTTAGGTAAGTAATTCAAATAGTTTCCATAGATCAATAAAAATCCCCTTTTTAGGGGATTTTTTTTATACTTCCGATAAACTTCATATTATAAAGTGAAAATTTATTTGAAATAAAGATCTAAAAGCTATAATCCAAAAAGCTTAATAGCAGATTCTGTTGTTTGCTCTACCACATTATCGTAACTTATTTTTTTTATCTCTGCTATTTTTCTGGCAACATATTCAACATATTTAGGTTCGTTTCTCTTTCCTCTATAAGGAACAGGGGTTAAAAATGGAGAATCTGTTTCCAATAATATTTTATTTAAAGGAATCTCTTTAATAATTTCAGCCCTATCACTTTTCTTATATGTGATATTTCCCGTAAAAGAGAGATAAAATCCCATCTCAATTAACTCTTCTGCCATCTCTAAATTTCCGGCATAACAATGAAATACACCTTTATACTTACTATTTACCTCTCTAAGAACCTCCATAATAGCATTATCCGCTTCTCTATTATGAATAATAATAGGAAAATCTTCATTTAATGCCAATTCCAACTGTTTGACAAAAAACTTTTTTTGCTTATCTTTTGCTACATTGTCCCAATAGAAATCCATTCCAATTTCTCCTATTGCAACAACTTTACTATGGTTTAAATATGATTTTAGCTCTCCTATATCATCAGATGTGATACCGTTAAGATCAGTAGGGTGGAATCCAACAGCGGCATAAATATACTCATATTTTTCAGCTAGATCTATTGATTTTTTGCAGGATTCTATATCTGTTCCTACGACAATAGCTTTTTCTACTCCATTATCTTTTAGATTTTTTATTACAAAATCCCTATCATTATCATACTTATCAAAGTAAAGGTGGGTATGTGTATCAATCAACATCACTATTTTCTCCATAGTCATAAAAAGAGTAGTTTAAATGTACTCTTTTCGTTGAAATTATATTAAATATTTAAAATGCTTTATAACGGAATATCTCTTAATAAAAAGCATTGTGTGCAATAGCTATAAACGGTTTTAAAAAAAGTCCTAAAATAGATGTACCTATGACATCTCCCAAAAGAAGAATACCAAATATTATAATAAAACCGTAACTGCTAAACTCCTCATATTTTTCAGCCTGCTCATTACTCAAAACACCCATCAAAATTTTGGATCCGTCAAGCGGAGGTATAGGGAGAAGATTAAAAGCCATAAGTACAGTGTTTACCATAACCATATAGTAAAGGAGATCGTGAAGAATTTGATTTACAAATCCTAAAGATACAAAAAACTTAAAAAGAGTTATTGAAATAATAGCCAACAATAGATTTGATAAGGGACCTGCAGCTGCTACTAAAGCCATATCCCTTTTAGGTTTTCTTAAATTATAGTAGTTTACAGGAACAGGTTTAGCACCGCCAAAAACAAATCCTACTGTCATATACATTACGGTAGGTATAAGTATTGTCCAAATAGGATCAATATGGGGAATAGGATTTAAGGTTAATCTTCCCATATTTTTTGCAGTAGGGTCTCCCAGTTTGTATGCTACATATCCGTGAGCTACCTCATGAACTACTACTGAAAAAAGAAGGGCTAATATTATTATTACAATTATTGGACTCATATTTAAAACTCGTAAGTTAATGTTAATTTTGTAGTTGGATTGCTATTTTTTATTGTAGTGTTAACGCTTGCTTTTATCTTACTTGCTTCATAACCTGAATTTATGGCACTTACAAGGTGATTTAAAAAAATTCCACCAATGAGGTAGTAGCTCATTGTTTCAGCATTTTCTGAACTTATTCTTATCTTATCAAATCTTTTTCTGCTCTCTTTACTGTCCCAATACCAAGCTTTGTTTTCTCCGTATCTTGAGTCAGCATATCCGGTTCTTGTTTTTTCAGTATTGTAATGATCAATACTTTCATAGTTACCCAAGTTTATCCAATACCCTTCTCCAAAAGATGTATTCTTTACTCCGGCATGGATTTTAGCAAACTCTTTAAAATCATCTTCTCTAGAATCTGAGTACAGGTAGAAACCTATTGCAGATGCTATTAGACCAAGCTCAACAGCAGCAAAAAACTTTGTCTCATTTTTATTTCCAAGCTCATACTCACCCCACCCCGGAAGAAGTAGGGATTTAAAGAAATATTTATATTTTTTATTGTTCTCCTTACCGTAAGATGCTTTTACTGTTCTTGTTCTACCTCTTGCAGCTTTTTTAATCATTGATATATTATTTCTAAGATCAAGATTACTATTTCCGAAAGAGTTTGTTATAAATACAACTGTAAATAAAGCTATGGTAATAATTCTAAGCATTTTTTCTCCCATTTATACTTCCTTATCGGTAAAGTTATACTAAGATAGTTGTATAAAAGTTTAAAATCAATCTCTAACTTACTTGTAAAGAGTTTAAAATATAGGGTTATTAATATGTAGTATAAAAGGTTTGATATTTTAAAATGAATTCAAAAAAATATAAAATAATTTGTTGACAAAAAAGATATATATTGTATAAGTTGATCTGTGTTCTCTATAAAATTTTACTAAAAGGATGTTAAAATGTTAAATTTATTAAAAATCAATCATGTAGGTATAGCAGTTAAAAACCTGAAAGAGGCTGCTGAAAAGTATGTTGCAATTACAGGTGAAACTGATTACAAGACTGAATATGTAGAAGGCCAAGATGTTGATGTTGCTATGTTTCATGTAGGAGAGAGTAAAATTGAGCTTCTTCAAGGAAGATCTGAAAAATCTCCAATTTCGAAACATTTAGAGAAAAATAGAGAAGGTTTGCATCATATCTGTTACGAAGTAGAGGATATTATGAAAACTCTTGCTGATTTAAAAGAGAAAGGGTTTAGGCTTATTGATGAAACACCAAGAATTGGAGCAGGTGGTCATAAGATAGCTTTTGTTCATCCTAAGTCTACTCAGGGTGTTTTAACTGAACTTCTTCAGAAGTAATAGAGTTTTATAAGCTTTATTTATATTTTGTGATTGGTGCTATCTGTTTTAACGGATTGTATAATGGATGATTACCTTGAACTAACCATGAGGTTTTATCCTTATGTAGGAGAAGTTAAGCTCTTGTTGGTTAAATGTATCTTAAAATTTATAGTTTAGTAATATAGTAAATAGAAAATAATTTAAAGGAGTATCTGTTATGATAAATAAAGATTCTGGTTTTGAAACCAAAATGATTCACGGTCATGAGTTTAAGGATCAGTATGGTGCTGTATCGTTACCAATTCACCAAACATCAACTTTTGAGTTCCAATCTACTGAGCATGGTGGTAAGTGTTTTAGGGGAGAAGCTGATGGGTATATCTACACAAGAGTTTCAAATCCAACTCATAGAGCATTAGAGCAAGTAATTGCTTCTATGGAAGGTGGTGATGATTGTGTTGCTTTTGGTTCTGGTATGGCTGCTATTTCTCATTTAATTCTTCATCATTGTGGAGCCGGTGATAACTATATCTGTGGTACTACTATTTATGGTGGAACTATGGGCCTTTCTACTCATGTTTTACCAAAGCATAAAATTGAAGCTAGATTTGTATCAGGTAAGTGTGCAGGAGAGTTAGAGAGTAAAATAGATGAGAATACTAAACTTGTATTTTTAGAAACTCCTGCAAATCCAACCCTAACTCTCATAGATATTGAAGCTATGGCTAAGGTTTGTAAAAAGCACAATATTCCTTTATGTATAGATAACACTTTCTGTTCTCCATATTTACAAAATCCTCTAAAACTTGGAGCTGATATTGTTATGCACTCCGGTACTAAGTACCTTAACGGTCATGGTGATGTTATTTCTGGTTTTATTGTAGGTAATCAAGAGTTTATAGGATCTTTAAGATTTGATACTCAGCTTGACCTTGGTGGAATTCTTTCACCTTTTAATGCTTGGCTTATTCTTAGAGGTATTAAGACATTAGCTGTTAGAATGGAGAAGCATTCAGATAATGCAGAAGCTGTAGCAAAATGGCTTTTAGAACAAAAAAACATTTCAAATGTGTGTTATCCTGGTCTTAAAGAGACAAACCCTCAGTTTGAAATTTTTAAGAAGCAGATGAAGAGAGGTTCCGGTCTTGTAAGTTTTGAGGTGGGAACAACTAAGGAGGAAGCTTCAAGATTCTGTGATAATCTGAAACTTTGTACTCTTGCTGTTAGTTTGGGTGATTGTGATACTCTTATTCAGCATCCTGCTTCAATGACTCACTCTCCATACAGCGATGAAGAGCTGGAAAGAGCAGGAATTAAACCAAATACTGTAAGAATTTCAGTTGGTTTAGAAGATGTTAAAGATATTATTAAAGATCTTGAAGAGGGACTTTCTTTTGTTACTATGGATAATAACAAGGTATCAATGTAACAAAAATTTGAAATACAGTGTATGCTTTAATCTAAAGGGGTATGTTTAATGCCCCTTTTTTATTTAAAGATTTTATACATGAAAATATTTAAACAAAAAAGGTTAATAGAGCTACACCAATCCCGTCTTCCGTCTCCCGTCTTCGGACTTCCATCTTCCATCTCCCTTTATCTCTTTTTCAGTAGATCCTAGATACTATCTATTTTCTATCTCTCTCTTTTTTTGTATATTATCTTTACCTGTTTAAAACAATTGTTATGGCTAACTTATGCTTAATATACATATATCAAATAGTTTAGAACATTTAAGTGATAAGTTTTCGGAATCTATAAAATCAAGAAGAGACCCTTTTAAAAAAGAGCTTATTATTACCCAAACTACAGGAATGAAAAGGTGGCTTTCTATCAATGTTGTAAAAAACAACTCTATTTTAGCCAATTTTGATTTCCTTAAACCTAACCAATTTTTTGATAAGTATCTATTCTCCCATTTCAGAAATAGTTATGAGTATAACTACTTTAATCAAAATGATCTTACATGGATTTTATACGATATTCTAGGAAGTAAGATTGTTTTGGAGGATAAAAAATTTTCTTTAATAACAAACTATATAAATAGTGATGAGATTAAGAGATTTAGAATATCTAAAATTATAGCAGATCTATTTGATCAATACTCTATATATAGAGAGGATTATATCTCTCTTTGGAATAGAGGTTATTTACATGACTCTAATAATGTTAATGAGGTTTGGCAATCACTTCTATACAATATGGTTAAGGAAAAAATAGCTTTATACAGTAGTGAAAAAGAGAGTATAGATAGGGTGAATTTAAAAGAGATCCTATTGGAAAAACTTAAAAGCAGGAACTCTAATCTTGTAGAAGATGTAAGATCTATTGAGAGAGTATCCTTTTTTGGTATAGCTATTTTAACAGGTTTCCACTTTAAAATTTTAGAGATAGTTTCAAAATTTATAGATGTGGATTTCTACATTGTATCTCCATTTAATAACTCTTTTGAAAACTTCTCTATAGTTTCATCTTTTGTAGATAGTTATTCAACTATTATCAAGGATCTCTTTTATATTTTGAAAAGTGGGAAAAATTCCCATTTTCATAACGAATTTATTTCAGATGTTAGAAAAAACACCCTTCTTGATAGTATTAAATACTCTATCTCTAACAATACGGAAAAAATTGAAAATATAGGTCTAGATGATTCTATAAGAGTCTCTTCCTGTTATACACCCTTTAGAGAAATTGAGGTTTTGTATGACAATTTAATGGATATTTTAGAAGATAGGAGTGTTGAGCCTTCCGATATTATAGTTATGACTCCTAATATAAATGAGTATGTATCTTACATTGATGTAATATTTAAAAGTAGTGATGATGAGAACTATATACCCTACTCAATAGCTGACAGAGATTTAATTTCTGAGGATTCACCTATAAATGTTGTCTCTAAAATATTAAACCTTTCTAAAGGCAATTATGAGGCTGAAGAACTTCTCTCAATCTTAGAGTCTGAATTTGTCAAAAGAAGATTTGGTATAGTTGATATGGAAATTATCAGGTCAATAATAAAATCAGCTTCTATAAAATGGGGACTTGATATAGATTCCACTGTTAAATTTGGTAGTTATGATAATAGATTTAACTCTTGGGAACATGGGCTTAAGCGTATTGTTTTAGGTTATGCAATTTCCGGAGAACCTTTAATGGAGGATGGTGTTTATCCAATAGATAGTGTTGAGGGTAATGATAGTTTGGAAGGTCTTAAAATCTATGGCTTTATAGAGTCTATAAAGTGGGTAGATAGTTTTAGAAGCAGAAAGCTTTCCTTAAAGGAGTGGGGTAGCTTTTTAAAGGAGATCTTTGATAGATTTATAGCTCTTGATTACTCTCAAATAGATATGAAAGAGGAGTTTGATTCCATAATAAATCTTTACAATAGTGACACTATAAAGGTCTCTTACAAGGTAATGAGGGAAAGTTTTACAAATAGTAGCTACCATAGTGATAAAGGTCTTGGTTTCCTTTCGGGAGGTATAACTTTCTGCTCTCTATTACCAATGAGATCTGTTCCTCATAAAGTAGTGGCAATAATTGGTTTAAATGAACACTCATTTCCGGGAGCCAATGATACCATAGGTTTTGATCTTATGATAAGGGAGAAAAGGGTAGGAGATAGAGATATTAAAAATAGTAATAAATATCTTTTCTTTGAAGCTCTTCTTTCGGCAAAAAATTACTTTTATTTAAGCTTTCAAGGGAAAAGCCCTAAAACAAATAAACAAAAAAATGGTTCAAAGGTTATATATGACTTTATAGATTTTTTAGGAGAAAAACTTTCGGAAGATTCTGAAAATATTTGGAACTCTATTGTTAAAGAGTATCCTCTTCATGGTTACAGTAGAAACTATAGAATTTCTGAAAATAATCTACATACATATATTAAGAGATATTCTGCCAAAACCGTAAACTCTGTTGAAAGAGAGGTAGAACTTATTGAAAATCTTATTGATGAGAGTAAAGAGTTTTCTGGAAAATCTACTCTTTTCTCTTTTTGCTCCTTTTTTATGAGTCCTGTAAAATATTTCTATAATAATATTTTAGGTATATATCTAAATGATGAGGAGAGGATGATTGAAGGTTGCGAGAAGTTTGAGATAGATGATTCCTTGAGCAAGTGGAGTATAGGGAGTAGTATCTTAAATGGTGAGACTGTTGAAAATATTGTTTCTCTAGGTGTTAAGAAATACGGAAATATACCTTTAGGTAACCTTAGTGAAGTTTCTATTAGAAAGGTTGAAGAAAAGTATGATTCAATAGTGAAATCTAAACTAATATTGACCAATAATAAAGAGGGAGAGTTTTTAGATGTTGAGTATAGAGGTATTGAAGGTAGAATCTACTCAATATTTGGCAAAGAACACTCTGTTTTTTTTCCTAGTAGCAACTTTTATAAATATCTTATTTTTACATTTGTAGAGCATCTTTTTCTCAATATTTATGGTGACTACACAACAAATTTTAATAGTAGAGATGAAAATCTTGATAAAGATTCCCAAATTGTTTTAGGTCCTGTAGATTCTTTGAAATCCAAATCTATTTTGGATAGACTTATTTCTATATTTAAAGTAGGCTCTCTCTTTCCATTAAACATATTACCCGAAACAGGTTACAATTATTATAGAAAATTAAGATTTCCTAAAAGGATAAAGAATGGAGAGATAGCTTCGAGCGATCAAAATCCTTATGGTTCTGCAAAAAAGAATTGGATAAAGGAATCAGAGTTTAATCCTTATATCTTAAATGAGTATGGTGATAGTTTTTTTGATGAAAACAGTAATCTAGGAAACAATTTTAAGTACCTTTCAGAGATGATATTTAAGGATCTTGTAGTTATGACTATTGATAAATAGGATCTGCTAAAAGGATAAATTCTATTTGTTTAAGGTTTTAGGTGTTTTTGTAGTTGTTGATTAACTCTTAATTTTTTAAACAAGATTTCTCCTTTTTTCAGTACTCTCTAATTATTCAAACCGTACTTACTCATCTTCTTGTAAAGAGCTGTTCTATCATATTTTAATTGATCTGCTGTTTTGCTTTTATTCCATCTATTTTGATACAACCTTCTCTCTAGATACCTCTTTTCAAACTCCTCCATAGCCTCTTTATAAACTTCAATACTATATAGAGATTCTATCTCATTTTCATCAACAGATTTAATTAATCTAGCTTTATCCTGCTTAGATTTTAGTTCAGCTAAAATAACATTATTGGTTAGCGAGGTTTCATCATTCATAATTATTAGCTTTGTAGCAAAATTTTTCAACTCTCTTACATTACCTTTCCACATATGAGAAAATAACTGATCTTTAATCTCCTCTAAATTATAACAAAACTTTTGACCTGTTTTATACTCCCTCTCCTCTAATCTGATAAAATATTCTAGCAAGAGAAGAAGATCATCTCCTCTTTCAGATAGTGAGGGCAAAGATATTCTCATTGCAGAATCCAATCTATAGTAAAAATCTTCCCTCATTTTTCCAGCTTGCAATAGATACTCAGGACTCTCATTTGTTCCAAAGATAACTCTAGCATTAAAAGTTATTGGGTTAGAATTTCCAACTCTATAAAAATTTCTATTTTCAATCACCCTTAGAAGTTTCATCTGAACCTCAATTGAAAGATTCTCAATCTCATCGAGAAAAATAGTTCCATCTCCGGCAGATTCAAAATACCCCTTCTTATCTGTAGATGCACCAGTAAAAGAACCTTTAATATGACCAAAAAGTTCAGATTCAATTAGAGAATCTGGAATAGCACTACAATCAATAGCAATAAATCTCTCATTATGTCCATTTGATAAGTAGTGTATATTATTTGCAACAACCTCTTTTCCTGTACCCGTTTCGCCAACTATAAAAATATCAACATTGGTATTAGAAAGCTTATCTATAAGCTGTTTAACTTTCTTAATTTTAGGAGATTCCCCAATTAAAGGTATATAGTTACTATTCTCTCTTCTAGAGTTAAGAAGTTCTGTTTCAAGCTTTTTAATTCTATCTTTTTGAATCTTTATATCAATAGCATTTCCCACATCAATTAAAAATTTATCCTCATCAAAATTGGAGCTTTTTTCAATAAATGTATAAGCACCAAGCTTCATTCCTTCAGCAATTTCAGCTCTATTAGCTTCGCCTGATAAGATTATCACTTTAGAATCAAAATCCTTATCCTTTTTTAGTTCTCTATATATCTCTACTCCATCCATTTCACTATTAGCTAAATGTATATCTAGTAAAATTAGATGAGGTTTAAACTTTTTATAACACTTCTCAAACTCTTGGCTATTTACACATAGTTTTATATCCTCATATCCACCACTATTTAAAATTGAGATCAACCCTTTACCTATTCTATCTTCAACTATAATTATTTTGCCTGTCATATATAAATATTTCCCTTTTATTGGTTCTGCTGAAAAACTACTTATCCTCATCTACTCTTTGAGACTCCCTCTCCCCAGTACTAAACTTGACCTCAGCTATTACCTTTTCATCTTTGTAGTAAATTCTAAATTTACCACCCATCTTATCTATTATCTGTTTCGAGATAGAAACACCTGCACCACTTCCACTCTCTTTGGTTGTAAAACCAATCTCAAAAAACTTATCAATATCAATCTTTTTTCTAAATCTATTCATTATTAAAATAATAAAAAAGCCCCTCTCTTCATATACCTTTATTTCAACAACTTTCTTACCATTACTTAATTTTTCACTCTCATCTATAGCATTATTTAAAAGATTTTTAAATGCCATACTAAACTTGTTCTCAACACCAATTATATTTGCTTCTGAAACCATAAAGTTAGGCTCTATTATTGTCTCCATATCTTTAAACAAATATGATCTCAAAATCTTTTCTATAACACTCACTAACTCAATTTTATCTCTATTAAGACTCTCAAGATTGGAGAAATTTGAAAGAGTAATAGATTTTTTTGAAACAGCATCTAGAGATTCAGATAGAGAGCTTATAATAGGTTTATACTTAAATCTATCTTCACTTTTATTAATCTCTTTTTGAAAACTATTTAATTGCATCCTTATATTCATTAAATCATTTTTCATATCGTGAGAAATTCTTTGAACAATTATCATATCTTCATGTGTTTTAACCTCAAACACCTCAAATTTATATAATAGGAATGACTTCTCAGTAATTTTAATAGAACTCCTATCAAACTGATCTAAAAGAGTATAAAGCTGAGTCCTATCTTTTGAAATCTTTCTTGGAGTTTTATACACTTTTTTTATACTCCCATACAGAGAATAGTAGTATATCCCACCAAAGAAGGTGTGTAAAATAAGATAGTTTTTATTGGAGTTGTAACTAGGAATGAAGAGAGTATTTTTTATAAAGTAGTAGATTAAAAGAAGTAAAATTTCAATCCCAAGAGCGATTAATCCACCCTTTTTAAGTTTACGAGTTTTATGGAACTCAAGAAGATGTAATTTTTGAGTGTAACCATTATCATCGTTGTGATTATTGCTTAGTACTAAAAATTTATTATCATCTAAGGTTACAAAATCATTTAGATTAATATCCTTTTCATATACTAATTCAAAATCATCATTAAATAACATAAAGTTACCTGATGATCCTATATAATAGTTCTTTCCAAACAATTTAGTTTTATAGTCAAACCTTTTATCACTTACATTAAATGAAACAGGTTTTTTAGATATAATCTTCCTCTCAATAAGCTTATAATCTTCTGAAAGTATTATTAGTTCTGTCTCCTTTTTTGGAGTGTGATTTATTATAAAAGGTTTCTTATTTTTAGAAACAAGTATTGCTTGATTATATTTTATATCTAAGGTATCAATCCTATTTCCTTTTAGATCAAGAGTTAAAAGAGACTTTTCAGAGTAATCTCCAGGAGTATATAAGCCAAATAGTAATTTATTTAAATCAGGGTTATAAGTAAAATCTACCCCTGCAAATCTTTTATTATTACTTAGTTTGTAGGTTGCTATCTTTCCATCTATTATCTTATCTTTTCCATCGTTTGTTAAGATTCTAAAATATGAAAAAACGGGAACTCCTCTAATATCTTGCTTCTGATAGTAATCAAATATAGGCTGATGACATGGAGCGTAGGTTCCAAAAAGTATCTCCTCCTTACCATCATTATCAACATCTCCTATTTGCAAATATCTATGCCGTCCAGAAAACTCCCTTTCCCATAAAAGCTTTTTATTAAACTTATCATAGCAGATTAAAATTTGAGGAATAAAACGCCAACCATTTAATAGTATTAATAAATCTTTATGACTGTCATTATTTCCATCAATCTTACCTAAAAACATTGCCTCTTTAAATATTTCATTACTTCTAGTAGCAAAAAGATACCTATAGTAAGATCTCATATCGTGTAGAATAATTAGTTTCTGAATATCACTTTCATCAATTTTATTATTACCAGTTATAGCTCTTACTTTTTTAGCTAGTTCACTATATCTCTTATCAAATATTTCTCCACTTAGTGGATAAAGGTTTTTTATCTCTTTAAATAGCTTCTTACTAATATTTAGTTTATATCCATCCCTATATTTGGAAATAAAGCTACTATCATCATTAGCCTTAAACAACTCTAAGTCATAGAATTTTATATTTTTAATTATCCTTAAACTATCATTGACTAAGCTTAGATATGGATGAGTATATATAAAATTCATATTGGATATAAAAGAGCTATCCTTCTCAAATTCTGTTTCACATAGGTAATAATCGGTATTATTTTTTGAAAAAATATTATACAGATTATTATTTTCTTCATCAATATATGAATAATTTTTAAAACAACTATAACTAAGGAAAGATCTATACTTTAGTTCATTTCCTGTTAGGAACTGAAGTATTGATGATTCTCTTTTTTTATCTCTAGGATCAGAAAGAGCAAATATTGTAGAGTCTGTTTTACTTTTAATGAAGTTTATATCTGAAATATATGAAGAAAACCTTTGATAATTAAACTGTGAAGAGTTTATCTCTTCTGAATATAACCCATTTTCTAGTGTAAAAAGAATATATAAACCTGTTAGGATAAATATTAAAAGTACTGATAGCTTTATCTTTCTTACTCTATTTGAATACAATTTTTCTCCAATCTTCTTTATTTTAGCTAAGCCTATATAACTTAACTAAAACTATGCCAATAATTAATCCTTCCTATAATATCTATAAAAGATAAAAAATTGTAGAGATCTAGCAACAATCTCTTGTTGTTAAAAAGAGTTGTAACACCCTAAATCTTTTAACAAATAATATCTTTTCAATATCTATTACATAGTTTACACCAATAAGCAAAATTTGGCTTTCTATTTGCCCTATTAGTTATGAGTATAGAATTAAAGCATTAAGCCCATTTTCTATAAAATATCAAACTACAAAACCTAAATAAAGAGAGGAGATTTATATGTTAAAAAAAATTCTATGGATAGCTTTATTCATATCAGTAGTGGGAATATTTTTTACTTCCTGTAGTGATGATAGCTCTCCCACAAATAATAATGGGAATGAAAATGAGATAGCTGAAATTACAGAGATCTTAAAACCTAGTACAAACTCAAATATTGAGTCTTTTTCTTACGAAACAGGTACTTTAGTTTTTGAAGAGAATACTAATGTAGAGCATATTGAAGTTGGAGAGATTGTTGTAGGAGGAATTTCAGATGCTACTCCAGAAGGTTTTTTAAGAAAGGTTATCAGTAAAAGAGAAGAGAATGGTAAAACCATTTTTGAAACAGAACAAGCTACCATAACAGAAGCAATAAAAAATTGTTCATATTCAGGTACTATTCCTTTAGACAACTTAGAACCTGATTCTGTATGGTATGCAGATGGAGTCAAAAGGGGAAACGACAAGTCAAAACTTGGAATAAACATTGATGTTTCTGTTGTTTTTTACGACCAAGATGGAGATAGCTCAACATCAAATGATCAGGTTAAGCTTGAAGGTAACTTTAAGGCAGGTATAGATCTAAACCTTGATTTTAATATAAATTATTTTAGTTTAGAAAGGTTTGAGATCTCAACTTCTTTAACAAGAGAGACAAATCTTTTAGCTACAATAGGAATGGCAAAAAATTTTACTGCGATTGATAAAGATATAGTGAGATATTTCTATCCTCCTATTACAGTACCTACTGTAGTACCTATAATTGTTGTTCCTAGTATTACTCTAACAGCAAAAGCTGATGGATCAATTTCAGCGAAAGCTTCATACGGTATCGTAAGCACAGAAGAAAATATGGTTGGTGCTGTATATGAAGATGAAAGTTGGAGTAGAATTTCATCTCATACAGATAATTTTAATTACAATAGCATAGAGGTAGCAGGAAATTTTGAATTCAAAGCTGGTGTTGGTATTGAGTTAAAAACAAAAATTTATGGAGTTGTCGGTCCTGCTATAGGTGTTGATGCTTATGGGAAAGCATCAGCTGAAGCAACAATTACTCCGACATCAATGGATATTGGATATGAATTAAAAGTTGGTGCAGATCTTCATATAAGTGCTGTTTTAGAGGTCTTTTCACACACTTTTCTAGAATATACCCTTGGTTGGAATATGTTTGAGAAGATATTATTAGAGGATAACTTTGTTTTAAGCTATATTCCTGAAGCTATTATTTCAACACCTTTGGATAATTCATACTTCCCTTATGGAGCAAATGTAAATTTTACAGGATATGGAGAAGATCCCCAAGATGGAACAATTACAGAAAATATAGTGTGGGAATCAGATATTGATGGATACCTTGGAAGTGGAACACCATTAAATATAAACAACTTATCTTTAGGAGAGCATAATATTACTATGACCGTAACAGATAGTGATGGTTATTCAGATGATGCTACAATTAGTGTTGAAATAATAGGAAGTGGAAACACCCCACCAATGATTAGTATTATCTCCCCCTCCAACGGTAGTTCTTTTACCATTGGAGATATAGTATCTATTGAAACTACAGCAGAAGATAACGGCAGTATTGAAAGTATTAAACTCTATGTAGACAATGAAATCTTAACTACACTTACAAGCCTCCCTTTCAATTATGATTGGAATACATCTAATTTAAGTGAAGGAGATCACACTCTAAAAGCTATTGCTACAGATAATGAGGGTTTAACAGGAGAAAGTGAAGAGGTTTCCATCACTCTAAGTAGCAGTAATAATGGTGGCATAACTTTTGGGAATTTCGGTATAACTACAAATAAATATGAAGATCAATCTGATTGGGATCAGATTATTCAAGATCTGTTTGGTTCAGAATATCGTGTTGCAGATTGGAATGACCTCATAGCTTACTACAATAATGGAGGTGACCTATTAGATCTTTTTGATGGACTAGGTTTAACTGAATATCGTAATAGTGCTTATGTAAAGAGGAATGGAGACGCTTCATATTCTAATACTAGATACTATTTTGCAGAGCGTCATGAACATAATCTACCAAACAATTTTGCTGCTCATGATAATATAGATAATTATCTTATATCTCTTGGCTCTTGGAATGGTAGCAATAAAATTATGGCGATAAAAGTTGATCATTCTAATCAAGAAACATTTTTTGAAGATTTTAATGATGGAGATTACACAAATAATCCTAGTTGGAATGTTATAAATGAAGATGATATGCCAGGAAATATAGATGTTATAAATTCTGATTATATTGAGTTTAAACGAGAAAATGTAGGTGGAAATGGAGGAGGAGTTTACTTAGAAAAAGAATTGAATATAGAGCTTACTGATATAAGTAAAGTTAAATTTGATGTCAATCCTGTTTTCTCTAATGTTGGTGCTGGTGCAGGCTGGAATAATAATGAGTATCCTATTAGTGTATATCTATACTTAGAGGATTCTAGTAGCAATGAACTTCTTTTAAGATTTTGTTACAATTACAGAGGAGGAGAAAGCTTAACTAGTGATGATTATATTAGAGTTGCTTTCCCTTCCTGTGAACAAAATACTTGGATTAGAGATCAAGAGTTTACCATCAAAGAGTACTTTTCTCAAGCCATAAAGATAAAAAAAATAAGGATTGGTGGAGATGGTTGGAGTTTTAAAGGTTTAATTGATAATATTTCAATAGTTAAATAGTTGAATAACTTATATTTTACAAGTATTTTAGAGGACAGGTTAAATCCTGTCCTTTCCTTTATCTCCTGTTTAGTTTTCAAAATAATTTTTATATGTATTAATATTTCCATTCTCGACAAAACTTACTCCACAGAGTTCACCCTTCTTAGAAATAAAATAAAAAGTATATATTACAAACTGATAGAACTATCTAGGATCACTATGAAAAAACTAGGATCAAGAGTTCTATTTTTTATTTAACCATTTGCAATAGGGTAAAAACCTTTTTAACTTTAAATTAGTATAAGAGTAGAGGTCTCCAAAATGAGTGAAATAAGAGAGAAATATATAAACCTTTTTACCGATTACGGATTTAAAAGAGTTTTTGGTAGTGATATCAACAAAGAGTTACTAATAGATTTTTTAAATGAGCTTTTAAAAAGTAAGAAAGAGAAGATAAAAAATATCACTTTTTTGACATCTGAACAGGTCGGCTATACGGAGATAGATAGAAAAGCTATTTTTGATCTCTATTGTGAAAATGAAAAGGGAGAAAAGTTTATAGTTGAGCTTCAAAAAGCAAGACAAAACCATTTTAAAGATAGATCGGTTTTCTACTCTACATTTCCCATTCAAAGCCAAGGTAAAAAGGGGGATTGGGATTACAAACTAAAAGCTGTGTACGCTATAGGTATTTTAGATTTCATATTTGATAAAGATGATTTAGAAAAAAAGGATGACTTTATAACAACAGTAAAACTAAAGGATATTGATACCAATAAAGTTTTCTATGATAAACTAACATATATCTATATAGAGGTTCCAAAATTTAAAAAAGATCTAGAAGAGATTACAGATCGTTTTGAAAAATGGATATATGCTTTTAGATATTTACATAGACTACAAGAAAGACCTCCAAAGCTCCAAGAAGAGATATTTAATAAACTTTTTGAAATAGCAGAGATTGCTAAGTTTACTAAAGAGGAGTGTATTGAGTATGAAAGTAGTTTAAAATATTATCGTGACTTTATGAACTCTCTCAACACAGCAAAAGAGGAAGGTAAACTTGAAGGAAGGATTGAAGGGGAGAAGTTTAAGAGTATAGAGATTGCCAAAAAATTATTAAAAAATGGTGTTGATATTTCCCTCATTGAAGAAACTACAGAATTGGATAGAAAAGAGATTGAGGAATTGATGAAAATTACTTAGAGATAGCAGGCTATACAGATAAAGAGTAAAAAATATTATGAACTATACTTGAATGACAAGAAAAAAGTTATCTGTATTGGTATAGCTTTTAATGAAAAGGATAGGAATGTAAAGGATCATGAGGTGTTTAGCTTAGAAGAGATTTTAAAAGGGAAAGGTTTATAAAATATGGGAAGTAACAAAAGAAATGCTCAAAAATCTTAAAACTTTTCCTAGACTTATCAATACAGTTGTATATAGTATTCTATTTATTATGCACAATAATAGATAAATAGTTATGTCGAACTAAGATTTTCATTTTTTTAAGGATTTCTCAATCTCTTTAATATCTTTTTCTGTTGCTTCCCATCTTCCATAGCTTTCTCTATAGGTAACAAACAGTTTTTTATCTCTTTTCTCTTCTAAAAATAATATCCATTTTGAGTTTATTTTGGGCATTTTATTCTTAGAGAATTTCCACTCTTTGGGAGGTAAACATGCAGAACCATCTTGGAAGTCGTAACGAACACTTATATCTTGACCTATATAGTTACCTTTAAGTTTCTTAATTATTTTATATTTTACTGTAGGACCTCTAAAATAATCTATTTCATAAGAATCAGATTTTTTAAATTCAATATATTTAGCAATAACTATCCATTTGGATTGAAAAGCTTTTTCCTTTGTTGGAGCATCTATAGGTTTTCCGTATAAGCAGGTCGAAATAACTAAAATAATGGGGCTCTTTCTGTAATATTATGGTTGCATTTTTATTTTTCTAATATGTGGTAAAAATCCAGTTGCCATCAATATTTTTAAAAAGAAATAAT
>PDWJ01000888.1_pt1 | contig 44855 bp, 39 predicted proteins | sample 1430881 | NCBI WGS metagenome assembly PDWJ01 (sample SAMN01162460, study PRJNA174530) | Oral metagenome, whole genome shotgun sequencing project. | biome: Marine environment; feature: Marine mammal; material: Swab sample of the gingival sulcus; isolation source: swab sample of gingival sulcus...
ATGATAAGCGAAAATGTCATGTATATCGGTATGATATCAATTTTGCTCAATAGGCTGCTGCCAGCTTAAGCTTATTGCTAATTATCAAACACGCTCTGAAGCAACCCATAAACTGGATTGATAATCAATTAATTTTTAAACAGTCTCTCTGGCACGTCCTGGTGTGATGGTTTGGGGTTCAAAATTTAATGTGGCAAAATAGTCGTCCATGGTCTCTGCCCGGCGGATCAGTTCAATACTGCCGTCGGTTTTAAGCAATAGTTCCTTGGGACGAAGCTGCCCGTTGTAGTTAAAGCCCATGGCATATCCATGGGCCCCGGTGTCGTGAATAATCAGAATGTCTTCTTCCTGGGTTTCGGGCAACGGCCTTTGGATGGCAAACTTGTCATTATTTTCACACAGGGCACCTACAACATCTACTGTTTTTAAGGGAGCAGATTCCGGCTTGCCATGGATATGAATGTGATGGTACGCGCCATACATTCCCGGGCGCATTAATGACGACATGGAAGCATCCACGCCCACATAGTCCCGATAGATGTTTTTATGGTTGATCACACAAGTGACAAGGACGCCATGGGGGCCGGTGATAAACCGGGCACTTTCCATATACAGTTTGGGTACCCAGCCATTTTTCTTTTTAAATGTTTCAAAGGCATTGATGATACCCTGCGCCATGCCTTCAAGGTTGAATGCTTTGGCATCCGGGGTGTAGGGAATGCCTAACCCACCGCCGATATTGATGAACTCAAACCGGATGTTAAGCGTACGGCTTATATCTTCAGCCATCGATAGCAGCATCTGTGCCGTGCTAATCATGTATTGGTAATTCAGTTCATTGGAGGCCATCATGGTATGCAGGCCAAAGCGCTTGACACCAAGATCCAGGGCCTGCCCATAGGCTGAAAAGATCTGGTCCCGGGTCAGGCCGTATTTGGCTTCTTCAGGTTTGCCGATAATCTCATTTCCCTGGCGTGCCGCGCCGGGATTGTATCTGAAACAGAGCAGATCAGGTATGGCCGGCAGTTTGGAAATCAGGGTGATGTCATCCAGATTTATAATACAGCCCTCTTTGTCCATGGCGGTTTTCAATTGTTCCCGGGTGGTGTTGTTGGAGGTGAACATGATATCGTCGGCATCGCTTCCCACTTTACGGGCCAACTCTATTTCCGGCACCGAAGAGCAGTCAAACCCAAATCCCTGGGATTTGAGAAGTGTCATCACCGTGGGATTTGGCAGGCCTTTTACGGCAAAATACTCCCTGAATCCGTCAATGGGGGCAAATGCTTTATTCAGGGCCTGGCAAGTTTGAATGATCCCTTTTTCATCATAAATGTGAAAAGGTGTGCCAAAGGATGCTGCAGCATCCTGGACCACCGTGGACAGCCGCTCTTTGAATTCAGGTGACATGGGCATGGTAACAATTCCTTATACATTAAAAATTTAGATGTTATCCGGCAGTTTGATTTTGGCACTTTCCTTAAACGTGGAAAGCGCAATAAATTTTCTGGTTGCCTTTACGCTGCTTATATCGGCGATCCGGGTTTGTATCAGTTCTTCCAGTTCCATGTTGTCGGACGCCTTTATTTCAATCATCAAAGTGTCTCCACCTGCCAGATAATGGACTTCCTGAACCTGTTCAATGGCTGCACCTGTTCGCCGGCTTCCCTGATTTTGGATGGGCGGATCACCTGGATGCTGACAAAGGCGGTCATGGCGCAGCCAAACATTTCTGACTTCAGGCACCTCATATCCCTGGATGATCTTTTTTGCCTCCAGTTTTTTAATCCGCTCAAACACTGCAGAAGGGTCCATGTCAATGGTTCTGGAAACTTCAACATTCGGAATCCTGACTTTTTCCCGCAAGATTTTAAGAATTTCCAGATCCGTTTTATCCATAACAACAATTTAATTCATGCTAAGTTTATCATGTAGTTTTTATATAAACGAAATGATGTTCGTTGTTTTATAGAAAGTCAAGAACATTCTTATTTAGAGCGTGTTTGATAATTGATGAATCGGCTGCAATCCCATGAAAATGGCTCCAATTCCCCCAAATTTTATGTCAATAGTCCCGCTATTAACAGAAAATGCCGCCGGAATCTTGGCTGTTTTGATTTTGGTTGATAAAAGAGGGTGTTTCGTATAAATATAAATGTTAAGAGCCTGTTTGCTAATTGGTGGATCGGTTGCAATCTACAGTAAGGCTCTAAAAGAAATTCCCATTAACAACAGGTTGAGCTATATGGACAAGGATCGTATTAAAATCCTGTTAGTGGATGATGAGGATGGTATTCTGGATGTCACCGAAGTATACTTTGAAAAAAAGGGATACCAGGTCTACACCGCAGGAAACGGGGAAAAGGCTCTGGATATTGTCAACCAGGAAAAAATCGACTGTGTTTTTACCGATATCAATATGCCTGTGATGGACGGACTTGAACTTGCCGAACAAATCCGCCATATTGATAGCACCCTGCCTGTTGTGGTGATGACTGGATACCCTTCCCTTGAAAACACTATCCAGACCTTGAAAAATGGCGTTGTGGATTACCTGATCAAGCCGGTGAACCTCGGGCAGATGGAGTTGGCCCTTCGCAAAATACTGCGCGAACGTGAACTTTTTGTTGAAAATCTGATCCTCAAGGAAGAGGTGGAGCGTAGGGAGCGGCTGCGCCTACTCAACAACGAACTGGTCAAAAAAGTGGAAGAGGTCAATACCTTAAACCGGATCATGGAGGATTTTGCCGCCATTGATTCCAGTTACGAAATTTTTAACAAGGTTGTCCGGTTAGCCGTCGAAGAACTCAAAGCGGAGCTGGTCTTTTTTCATGTTTATTCAGAACAGAATAATTCTCTGGTCCTTGTAGATAAGGCTGGTGCGGAAAATAAAAAAAAACCGGCATCCTATTCCATGGACATTCCCGAACAGGAAAAAGCATTTATCATAGAATCATTGGGAAGCGATCACAAGCCCTGTCTTATTGCAGATGCGTCCGGGATCCCATCAATGGAAGGGCAGGTACACTCTTTCATGGTTGCGCCATTAAAAATCCGGGATAAGATTTTCGGTATTGTTTCAGCTTATATTTTCCAGGGACCGCACTTTTTTGAAGGAGAAAGTCTTTATTATTTAAGCTTTATCACCCAGAAAGCTGCTTCGGGTATTGAAAGTATTGCTTTATATGAAAATATATATGAAAATCTGTTTTCCACCCTGTTTGCATTTGTTACGGCCATTGAGGTCCGGGATCTTTATACCCGCAAACACTCCACCAGAGTGGCCAAAGTCGCCCATATCATTGCCGAGGCAATGGAATGTACTAAAGAAGAACTGGAGATAATTAATGTGGCAGGCAGCCTTCATGATATCGGTAAAATAGGGATCAGGGATGAAATCCTTTTAAAACCGGGATGCCTGACCGAAGATGAATACGAAAAAATAAAAGAGCATCCGGTCATCGGCGCTGATATTATAAGCAAACTGGGGTTGTGGGACAGGGAAGCAAAGATTATCCGGCATCATCACGAACGTTTTGACGGCAAGGGATATCCCGACGGACTTAAAGGAGAACAGATTCCTAAACTTGCAAGGATATTGTCCGTTGCCGACTGTTATGATGCCATGGCCTCGGACAGGGCCTACCGCAAGAAAATGGATAAGAATGTTGTGCTTGAAATAATACTTAAAAATTCAGGCGCTCAGTTTGATCCTGATGTGGTGGATTCTTTTCTACAGGTGGCAGATCAGGATCTCCCGGATGATTGTTAAGCGCCTTCCATTGAGAAGGCGCTAAGAGCCTGTTTGATAATTAGGGGATCGAAGCGAAATCTCATGAAAATGAGAACCAATTCCCCCAAATTTTCTGTTAATAGCCGGACTATTGACATAAAATTTGGGGGAATTGGAGCCATTTTTATGGGATTGCAGCCGATTCATCAATTATCAAACAGGCTCTAATAGCTTGAGCCAGAAAATGAAATATGCTACCCTAAGACCTATGGTCCAAATAAAATCACCCATCTGCTTGTCTTTAAAGCCGCCCTCGGCGTTACGCCAACGGACACATATATCAAATATACCTCCATTGGCGTGCCTTGATGGCGACTTAAAACCCGGCACATCTGTGCCAGATTTAATTGTGACCATGGGCTGACCTGAAAAATTATGGAGTAAGCAGAATTAGTTAGATCTTTCAGCGTGGAGTAAGATTGCATTGGGTATTTCAGACAAAGACGATAGGCGAAAATATTCCAGGGTGGCTTTTACAACCAAAATCGAAACTCATATGCTTGATGAATCTGGAAAAAACGTTCAATTTGTGTCTAATTCAAAGGATTTGAGCCAAAGAGGCGTGTTTGTCAAGACAGACAAGCGGCCCTCCTTAAATACGGCGTGCCGGGTGACTGTTTATCTGTCCGGCGGAATAGACGATCTTGAGCTGAACATTCAGGGACGAATCGTCAGACATACGGATGCCGGATTCGGTGTGGCGTTCGAATCCATGGAGGTTGAGACATATACCCATCTGAAAACGTTGGTTTTGTATAATATTGAAGGTAATGATTAGTTGTCCCGGCAGTAAATTGGGTAAAATTTAAAGCGAACCGGAGGTGTTGGACATTGGATGTTACATTAATAAATCCATTCATCAATGCAACCATTAACGTGCTGGAAACAATGGCTTTTGTTACGGTTACAGCGGATAAACCCTACCTGAAGAAAGATAATGTCGCCGTGGGTGATGTTACCGGGGTTATAGGGCTGACCGGGGTCGCCCAGGGAACCATTGCCGTCACCTTTGAAGAAAAATGCATTTTAGCGATTGTTTCCAACATGTTCGGAGAAAAAATTGACACGCTCAACCATGATATCGCCGATGCCGTTGGGGAATTGACAAATATGATTTCCGGACAGGCCCGGCGGGAACTTGATGAAATGGGAAAGGTGTTCACGGCGACCATACCATCTGTGATCACTGGAAAAAAACATACCATCAGACACTATGGGGGCGGCCCTAAAATCGCGATCCCTTTTCAAACCGAGAGTGGCAGTTTTACAATTGAGGTGTGTTTTGATAGATAGAAGGTTGGTTTCAATCCAATTAAGGAGGAAAATGTGGCAATGGACACATCCATCAAGATTTTGATAGTTGACGATTTTGCGACCATGCGCCGTATTCTGAAGAATATTTTAAAACAGCTTGGTTTTAAAAATCTGGTGGAGGCCGATGATGGTACAACGGCGTTGGAAGTCCTTGAAAGCCAGAAGATTGATCTGATTATTTCCGACTGGAACATGCCCAAAATGACGGGGCTTGAACTGTTGAAAACGTTACGGGCCGACACTCAGTATAAGAAAACACCTTTCCTGATGGTCACGGCAGAAGCCCAGAAACAAAACGTCATAGAAGCCGTACAGGCCGGTGTCTCCAATTACGTGGTCAAGCCGTTTACAGCAGAGGCTATTTCCGACAAACTCCAAAAGATCCTTAAATAAGTCAGATCCCATGGCCCAAGCAACAGCCCCAAAAATAACACGTTCTGCTAATACGCCACCCAAAGCTATGTCGAATTTTAACCGTAGTGGCATTGCCGGCGTAAGTAAAGGACTGATGGCCGTGCTTGACCGGGTGCGTAAAGTTGCGGGCTCTGATTCATCGGTGCTCATCACAGGAGAAAGCGGTACAGGCAAGGAACTTATTGCCCGGGCGATCCACAAAAATTCAGCAAGAAAAGACGGTCCTATGGTGGTCATCAATTGCGGGGCCATTCCCAGCGAGCTTCTTGAAAGTGAGTTGTTCGGCCATGAGAAAGGCGCATTTACCGGTGCCCACCGGGCAAGGACCGGACGTTTTGAAATTGCCGATAAGGGTACGATTTTTCTGGATGAAATCGGTGATATGAGTCCTGATCTCCAGGTAAAACTGTTACGCGCTTTGCAGGAAAGACGGTTCGAGCGGGTGGGCGGTTCACAGACCATAGCGGTGGATATCAGGGTCATTTCCGCTACCAATAAAAACTTGACCGCCGCCATAGCGGATAATAAATTCAGGAAAGACCTGTATTACCGCCTGAATGTGATTCCCATCAATATTTTGCCCTTAAGGGAACGCCCCGAAGATATCATGCCTTTGGTTGAGCATTTCCAGTTCGGTTTTGCCCGGCGCAATACCGAATACCTGCCCAAGATCTTTCCCGATTCGGTAAAACAGGTGCTTCAGACCTATGAATGGCCTGGAAATATCCGGGAACTGGAAAATTTGGTGGAACGATTGTCAGTCCTTGTAGAAGAGGATACGGTCAGCATATCTGATCTGCCGGGCTGTATGACCGGTGCCGGAACAGATCTTACCCCGGTCTGTGTGGCCGGCGTATTCCAGAATAACATCGGTTTTAATGAGGCCGTAGACGCATATCAGAAGGCTTTAATTACCCACGCCTTGAATGAAACCGGATGGGTGAAAGCCAAGGCGGCCCAAATGTTGAAAATGAACCGGACCACCCTGGTTGAGAAAATAAAAAAAATGGATATTGAACCGGAAGATGAGATGCCGGTTTTTTGACACCTGCTGCCGGAAATCCCCACACCCTCTTAGAGCCTGTTTGATAATTAGGGAATTGGAGCCATTTTCATGGGATTGCAGCCGATTCATCAATTATCAAACAGGCTCTTAGTCGTTCATCGCAATTTCTGACCATGGGATTTAGGTCCATACCACTGATCTGGTAAATAATTACAGGCATGGCATATTACTTGCTTTTTAGTCCTTTAACTCGATAATATAGTTTTTAGGGATTTTGTTCAAATTCAAGGCGGAAACAATTTTTTTCCGGAAGAATATACAGCATATTTTGAGGATTAAACGTTGTTTCCAGCGTCGACGTTGGGCAAATTAACAAAAACCGGATCATTGAGTCTAAGCATCAACCCAACGGATAAAATATGTCATGAAAGAATCAAGCCCCACATACCTGAAGGTTTTATCGGCGGCCTGGACTGCATTTTTCTGCCTGTTCATTCCGGCAGGGGCAACCATGGCCGGATACCCGGTTGTCAAAGCAATTCACGTCAAGGACAATCCCTTTTCAGTGACGGTTCAGATGACCGGGAAAGCCCCTGTAAAAGTTATCCGTGTCGGCGCACGGGAAGTCCTGGTGGCCATTAAGAATGCAAGCCTTACAAAAGGACTTATCATTGGTGGAAAGGATAGCCCGAATCTTGAATCCGCTCATGTGGAAACCCTTGAAGGCAACGTCATCGCCTTGATGGTAACGGGCAAACACGCCAATGAAAAAAACATTAAGTCCTCTTTCAATGCTGCCAATAACCAATTGACTGTGGTTTTAAATAAAGCCGTGACGCTTGGGCCTCCCGTTCCCAAATCGGTCCCTGCTCCCCAGCCGGCGGCTATTCAGAACCCTACAGTCCCACCCCCGGATGGTTCCAAATCTGAAAAACAGGCGATAATTCCGGCAATTGAATCCAGGGAAAAGCCATGCTTTGATGATGACCCCAATGCACTTGCAGTGCAAAAGCCTGCTCCCCACCCCCAAACGAAACCGGCCCCGAAACCACAGCCAACAGATTCTGTTTTAAAAAAGGATACCAGCCTGAACAAAGTGAATGAAAAAATCAAAGCGCCACCGATTTATACGCCACCAAAACGTCAGGCCAGCCGTTTTAAAGGAGACATCAGTGATATGTACCGGGGGGAGGACCCATTGCAGGACTGCGAGGCCAATGCGGTTAAAAACGCAATGCTTCTGGTTAAAAAACAATTATACAAAGAAGCCGGCGCCATTCTGGAGCAGTATTTGTTTGAAGAAAATCCCTTTTGCCTGGAGCAGGTCTACTATTTAAGGGCCTATGTCAGTTTTATGGGTGTTGAAAACGATAACCCGGCAGGACTTTTGGCTGCTGAAAGTATGTTTCAAAATGCCATAGCCGCCTATCCTAAATCAAGTTATCTTCCCTTTGCCTATGCTGCCATGGGATTGATCCATACCCGTTTGCACAACAGCGCAACAGCCCAAGGATATTTTAATATCATCAGCAAGGATTTTCCAGACTATTCGGGTATGCCCGAGGTGGAATATCATCTGGCCGAAATTTATAATGACAGAGGCTATATTAATAAAGCCTTGAATCTATATAAAAAGGTGTTTGAGTCAAAATTAAGCAACGGCTATATATCAGATGCAGGGCTGGGTTATGGTAAGGCTTTGTTTGAAAACCTGCGGTATTATGACGCGTTGAGTGTTCTTAATTATGTGATAAAAAATGATGCAAAAAAGATTTATGAATCTGCTGATCTGCTCAAATACACTGCAGATGCTAATTTTGAGCTGGGCTTAAGTAAAGGGGCCAGGGAAAATTATATCCGGCTGTTAAACCTGTTTCCAGACATTGAAGAACCTGACATGGCTTTAAGCAAGGCCGGCGATGCCTATGGCATGGAGAATCAGGAAGAAAAGGCGATCAAGTTGTACGAACTGGTCCGGGAAAAATATCCGGAATCCCCGGGATATATCAATGCCTCCATTGGGATTGCCAGGTATTTAAAGACAGATGCTGAAAAAATTGAGATCTACGAAATGATCAAGACCCGGTTTCCTGAAAATACCTATGCCCGGATCGCCATGATGCGCCTGGCTGAAATTTACCAGAAGAACGGTGAGTATGATAAGTGCATTCAGGAAATTGAAAATTTGTTATCCACCCATCCCAGGGGGTTGCGTTACGAGGCGGTTAAGTTAATGCAGAAAGCTTACGAGGCGTTGTTCAAAGAACAGTTGAAGGCAGATGAATATACGTCTATCTTGATGAGATATGAAAGAGAACAGGTCAGGTTAAAAAAAATGGGGGGGAAACGGATCCCTTTTTATGTGGGCAATGCATATTTACAGGCAGGTTTGTATGAAGAGGCATTTAATCAGTTGATTACCGCTTATAAACTGTATAAACGGGCAGAGCGGCCGGCATTACTGCTGTTTGGCCTGGGCAAGGCCATGGATGAATCGGGCAGGGATGACGATGCCTTAAAATTATTGAACGCCTTTGTAAAACGATTCCCAAAGGATAAAAATCGTGTAGAGGGCCTGACCCGGATCGGACAGATTCATCTGGAAAAGGGCCGTCTCTCAAAGGCGAATCATGCCTTTGTTTCAGCATATAAGGCGGGGAAAAATGCTTTGGATAAGGGACGGATACTCATGCTTCACGCCGGTGTTTACCAGAAAAAATCAGACCTGAAGGCGGTATCCGAACTCCAGGCCCGTGCGGTGAAAGCGTTCGCCGCATCTCCAGGCGAGAATTACGAGATACTTGCAGGCGCTTACAAAACCTTGGGTTCAACTTACCTGGAAATGAAATCCTATGCCCAGGCGGCCAATGCCTTTGCCAAAGCTTTTGATTTTTCACAAGGAGACCGGGCCAAATCAAATATTGGTTTTCTGCTGGGTGACGCTTACCAGAAAGGCAATGTGCTGGATAAGGCGAAAAAAACCTTTGAACAGGTGGCCCAGTCCTACGACTCGGTCTGGGCCCGGCTCGCCCAGCAGCGCCTGAGCACGATGGGACTGGCGGAAAAAATAATAAGTTCATAAGGAGTCGTGGGCAACGTGCCTGGACAACGATTATTTCTCATCATTGAAAACCCCAAAGAACGAATGACCTATACCCAGCTGTTTGAGGGCATGGGTTTTCTGATTGATGCCGTACCCGAAGGTTCGGATGCGCTCAGTCACCTGGTTTCCCAAAAACCTTCGGTGGTTGTGGCCGACGATGGGACACCGGGATTCTCAGCGTTGGATTTCCTTAAACAGGCCACGGATTTAGAGACCGGGGTACCGAAGACCATTATCCTCACCCAGGACCCTGTGATGGATTATGCCGTCAACCTGATACAGCATGGCGCCATGGATTATCTGATCAAACCGGTTGACCCAAAACAGCTTGAACTCAGCGTGAAAAAATCTTTGGCCACAGCCATTGCCCCATTACCTAAGGACCAGGGTGCTGAAAAGAAAAAAGCGATTAAGCATAAAACGGTTCAAATCATTACTAAAGATCCCAGAATGGAGCACCTGCTCAAACTTGCTGCCCGGGTAGCGGATTCGTCAGCATCGGTACTCATCCAGGGGGAAAGTGGTACCGGCAAAGAGTTGCTTGCAAGGTTTGTACATGAAAAAAGTAACCGCCGGCATCAGCCATTTATCGCCATCAACTGCGCAGCTCTGCCTGAAAACCTTCTGGAAAGCGAATTGTTTGGCCATGAAAAAGGGGCGTTCACCGGCGCATTGGCCAGAAAAGCCGGTAAGTTTGAACTGGCTGATAAAGGCACCCTGTTTCTGGACGAAATCACGGAGATGCAGTTTCATCTTCAATCCAAGCTACTGCGGGTACTCCAGGAAAAGGTGGTGGACCGGGTGGGGGGAACCCAGCCCGTGGATGTGGATGTCCGGGTGATCGCCACCACCAACCGGGATGCCAGGGCTGCTGTGGAGAATCAGGAGTTCAGAGAGGATCTGTTTTACCGGCTTAATACGATTCCGCTAATTATCCCCCCCCTGCGGGAGCGCAGCCGGGACATTCGGCCCCTGTGCGATTTTTTTATAAAAAAATACTGCCGGATTGACGCAAGGTCTGTCAAAGGATTGACGGATCAGGCACTTTCCGTGCTCCATAAACATGGCTTTCCCGGTAATATCCGGGAACTTGAAAATATAATTCATCGTGCTGTCCTTCTTACCGAGACCGGCATGATCACCCCTTCTGATCTGCTCATGGATAATGGCGCAGACATCATCCTTTCCGATGATGACACAGGCATAACATCTGCTGGGGATGAGGACTTTTCCGCAGGATCCCTGAAGGAGATGGAACAAAAAATGATTTTCAGGACACTGGACCAGACCCAAGGAAACCGGACCCATGCCGCAAAGATTCTGGGAATCAGCGTTAGAACCCTTCGTAATAAACTGAACGAATACAAAGAATCGGTTTAAGGCATGTAATTTGCATCTCCGTTTATATATTTTGGTATCTGGCACGTTTGCCCGGATCTCAAACGGGAGATGCCACCTGTGGCTGACCCGGAACGTCAATAAAAAAACGGAGGTTAAAATGGCGGATTCAAGAATCTTCGGGAAGACCCACGAGATGATCGCAAAAAGTATGGACATCTCAACCCGGCGTCATACCCTGATAGCAAGCAATATCGCCAACATCGACACCATTGGATATACACCTGGCGATATAGATTTTCAAAGTGCCCTCAAACGGGCCATGACTGAACCGGAACCTGATGGTCTTGACAAAACCCATGAAAAACATCTACCCGGTGACAGCAAAGGGTCAGCCCATGGAATTCACAGTATGGACAGCCAGGATTTGGATATCTATCACCTGGATTCGGTGAACATTGATACCCAGATGATGAATCTGATGGAGAACAATGTGAAATTCAGATCCACGGCCGAGATGCTGCTGCGTAAGATGACCATACTCAACTATGCTATTGATGAAGGAGGGCAATAATCCATGGATTTAATGACAGCGGCAAAAATCAGCGGCACGGCCCTGGCGGCCAATCGTATGAAACTCAATGTCATTGCTGAAAACCTGGCTAACGTGGATACCACCAGAGGCGAAGACGGCCAACCCTATAGACGAAAAATGGTGGTCTTCAAAGGTGATGATATCGACACCTTTGAAAGCGTGGTCCAGCAGAAGATCAAAAAGTCGCAGTCGGGCCGGATTGAATTGTCTGCCATTGAATTTGAGGACGCGCCCCCCCCGGATAAGGGGACGGGTGTCAGGGTGGATCAGATTGTCAGATCCCAGGAAGCGTTCCACATGGTATACAACCCGGCCCATCCCCACGCAGATCCTGACACAGGGTATGTGAAGATGCCCAATGTGGACCATTTAACAGAGATTGCAGACATGATGGTGGCCCGTCGAAGCTATGAGGCCAGTGTTACAGCACTTTCCACCACAAAGGATATGGTCTCCAAAGCCCTTGAAATAGGTAAATGATGTTTCCTGGGAAGTGCCCTGCGAAAAATGGCCGACATAAACATAGGTCCATTTCGCGAAAGGAAAGAATAAATGGATAAGATAAATACAATCCCCCCAGGCAAACTGTCCCTGTACAGGGAACCGGTGGCGGACCGGGTCGCTAAACGGCGTCCCGAATTCATGGAACGTCTGGAATCAGCCGTCCTGGAAGTGAACAATAATCAGCATGTGGCGGATGATTCTGTTGAGGCTGTCATTGAAGACAGGCTTGGTATCCATGAGGGCATGATGGCGCTAAGCCGTGCCTCCACCTCCCTTAAAGTGCTGGCGCAGGTCCGGAACAAGGCCATGAGTGCCTATAGCGAAGTGATGCGTATGCAAGTATAGAAACTGGAGGATGAAAACGTCAAATGAACCCGGTCATTGAAAAAATCATTACCATGTTCAAAGAGATGAGCATGGTTCGTAAGATCCTCCTTGTCGGAGTGGCCCTGGTATTGGTGGCAGGATTTACCACCATGTTTGTATGGGCCAACAAACCCGCTTATAGGGCTGCATATTCAGAGTTGAGCCGGGAAGATGCCGCCGCTGTCGTGGAATTATTAAAATCTTCCAATACCCCCTATCACCTTACCGGTGACGGGACCACCATTTTGGTACCGGACGCCATGGTGTACGATGTCCGGCTGACCATGGCCAAGGAAGGAATCCCCAAAGGCAGTGGGGTTGGATACGAGATTTTTGATAAAAGCGAGTTCGGCACCACCGAGTTTGTTCAGAAAATTAATAAGAAGCGGGCGCTTCAGGGGGAACTGGCACGCACCATTGGTGCATTTGAGGCGGTTAAAAATGCCAAGGTTATGATTGTGCTGCCCAAAGAGTCGGTTTTTGTGGAGGAGACCAAACAGCCGTCTGCATCCATTTTGCTGGAGCTGATCGCAGATCTCAAAAAAGAGGAAGTGGCTGCCATTGCACATCTGGTGGCCTCTTCGGTCCAGGATTTGACCCCTGAACTGGTTACCATTGTGGATACTGCCGGCCGGATTCTATTTGAGGGAAAATCCGAAGAAGAACAGGCCCAGATTGATGCAGAAAGCCTTGCCGATGCCCAGTATCAGTATAAAGTGCGATATGAAGAGAACCTGACACGCAGAATCCAGACCATGCTTGAACGCATTGTGGGTGCGGATAAGGCCATTGTCCGGGTAACTTCGGAAATGGATTTTTCCAAAAATAATATGAATGAAGAAATTTATGATCCCTTTGAACGAGGCGGGGAATTTATACGCAGCCGGAAAAACAGAGCTGAAAGGGTGGTCCAGCTTGATGAACAGATCGGTATCCCTTCATCGGTCAACCCCATCACTGATGAAGAGCAAACCGGTAGTAAAAATCAGGAGCAGGTTAATAAAAGTGATGATACGGTCAATTACGAAATCAGCCGGCGGGTCAGGGAAACCCAGAAACCCATGGCTGAACTCACAAGGCTTTCAGTTGCAGCTGTGATTGACGGTAAATATGAGCTTCAAACAGATGACAACGGCAACACCAAACAGGTGTATATGCCCAGATCTGCCGAGGAGATGCAGCAGTTTCAAAGTATTGTAAGCAGAGCCATGGGATTTAATGAGGAGCGCAACGACCAGATCTCCATGGAGTGTTTTCCCTTTGCTTCCATCGGTGACATGGAGACAACCCAGGAAAAACTTACTGGCTGGCGCATGATCCAGAAGGAATACGGGCGTCTGATTGCCAATTTACTGCTGGTCTTTGTATTGTTCCTGTTTATCATCCGGCCTATCATAAAAACGGTTCGCGACATCAAGGTTACGGTGGAACAGGAAGCCTTGCCTTCACCGGAAGAACTTGCCCAGATTGAGGCAGAAGATAAAGAACCATCCTTTGTTGAGATGGATGCCGAGCAGCAGCGTGAATTCTTTGACATGATGACCGAAGATCAAAAAGAAGATTTTATCCAGAAAATGACTGCTGTTGAACGGACCGCATACCTGAGCAATATGAGTGATCAGGAAAAAGCCCATTATTATGCGGAAAAAGACCTGTTTAAAACCGTGAATATCATCAAGGGATGGCTCGAAGAAGTAAAAGAAGAACAGGAGGCCTAGTGCCATGTCAAACGCAATTGATCCTGAAAATCTAAACGGGTGTCAAAAAGCGGCAATATTTCTGATGTACATGGGAGAAGAGTATGCAACCCAGGTATTTTCAAGAATGAGAGAACAGGAAATCGGTGAAATTGCCTTTGAAATGTCCAAGGTCCATCAGATTACACCAGATATGCTCAAGGTGGTGTGCGCTGATTTCAATGTCAAATATGAAGGAGAGTCCAAGATGATCGTTGAAGGGGACGCCTTTATTAAGCGTGTGGTAAGCAAGACGCTCAGGGATCAGGAAGCCAAAGCCATTCTGAAAGATCTGGAAAAAAAGAAACAGGACAAACCTTTTATATGGAGCCGGAATGTGAATACAGGCACCTTGTCGGCATATATTGAAGGTGAACACCCCCAGACCATCGCCATGATCCTGGCCCATATGCCTGCAGAAATTTCCTCGGAAATTATGATGAATCTGCCGGATAAACTTAAGGGCGATATTTGCATGAGAATCGCGCGGTTAGGCCAGATTTCCGAGGATGTTGTCCGGGATGTGGACAAAGCTTTGGAATATGAACTCAGCGGTGCCGTGGGTCCGGGCGGTAAGGCAGGGGGCCTGGAAGTGCTGGTGGATATCATCAATGGCGTGGATAAATCCACCGAAGATTCTATTATGGAATATGTTGAGGAAGATGATGCGGAAATGGCCAATGAGATCCGCAAACTCATGTTTGTATTTGAGGATTTGGCCAATGTGGATGATACGGCCATGAGGGAAATTCTCAAGAGGGTGGAAGGCCAGCAGCTCACCTACGCATTGAAAACCGCCACCGAAGATATGAAGTCCAAGATCTTTACCAACCTGTCCCAGCGGGCTGGTGAAATGCTCAAGGACGATCTGGATGCCATGGGTCCTGTCCGCCTGGCAGAGGTTGAAGAAGCCCAGCAAGCCGTGGTCAGGGCAGCCAAGGAGCTTGAGGCCGACGGTACCATAACCCTGGGTAAAGGAAAGGATGATATCCTTGTCTGACCAAGAAGAACATAAAGCAGGGACCTTTTTATCACAAGATGATGAATTCAAAGCCATTGATGTCACAGCCTTTGACAATTTTGATGAAGAGGTGTCCCTTAAAAGGCCGGATACTGAGCCTGATTTTCAGCGGTTTAAGCTTTTGTTTGATCCCCTGGAAGTTGAAAGGGAGGAAGGCGGATTTGAGGCCGTTCATAATGTTACAAAACCCCTTAAAAAGGGGATGTTCGAACCTTTAATCCAGGGCGCGGATGTGGATACGGGTGAATCCGGTAAAAAATTGAATGATCCCGATTCGTTAAAAGAGGTCCGGGATACGGAAGAACCGGAAGAGGAACCCACGCCGGAAGAGCAGGGGTTTGCCGCAGGCTATGAGCAAGGTATGGCCCAGGGGCTTGAAAAAGGGCAGGAAGACGGCCATGCCAAGGGGTATGAAGAGGGTCTGGAAAAAGGCCGGGAACAGGGATTTAAACAAGGGGAGACCGACGGATTTGCCAAAGGCCAGGCCCAAGGTTTTGAAAAGGGGCTGGAAGAGGGACGTGATGCGGGGAAACAGGAGATTGTGCAGGAAATGGTCCAGGTTCTGGATCCTTTCCGGCAGGCACTGGGGACCGCAGACCAGATGCTGGAAGGGATGCTGGCGCGATATGAAACTCAGTTGGTAGACCTTGTCTGCCAGATTGCCGGAAAAGTGGTGATGGCCAAACTGGACTCGGACGATACGGTGATCAAGCACACAATCCTGGATGCTCTGTCCCAGCTTGCCTCCCCGGAGGAAATTACCCTGAGTGTGGCCGAAGATGATTATGAATATGTGGAGATGGTTAAGGAAAGCTTTTTTGAGTCTGTGCGCTCCTTGGCGCATATTACAGTGAATACCGACGCCATGATTCCCAAAGGGGGATGCCGTATTGAAAGTGCTGGTGCCACCATTGTCACAGATCCCGAATCCAAACTTAAGGCGATTTATGATGCCATGATCCAGGCGGGGGTGTGATGGACGAACTTTTAAAAAAAGTGGATTTCAGCGTTTATGCCGATGCCGTGGAAAAGGTCAGAACCGTGACGCCCGAAGGCCGGGTGTCCCAGGTGATCGGGCTGATTGCAGAAGGGGACAGTTTAGGCCTTGGTGTGGGCGGTGTGTGCCGCATTATCAATGACCAGGGCATGGACGTGATGGCTGAAGTGGTGGGATTCCGGCAGGAAAAAGCGTTGTTCATGCCCTTTGGTGATATCAGGGGGATCAGTATGGGAAGCCGGATTCTGCCGGTCTCCGCTTCCCCCATGGTGCCGGTGGGCGATGACATGCTTGGGCGTGTACTGGACGGGATGGGAAACCCCATTGACAATAAGGGACCAATTTCTGGTTCCACCGCCTATTATTTATATGGAAAACCCCTGGGGCCCCTGGAACGAAAAATGATCAAAACGCCCCTTGATGTCGGCATCGGGGCCATTAATTCCATGATTCCCCTGGGCCGGGGGCAGCGGGTGGCCATTATGGCCGGCTCCGGTGTGGGAAAAAGTGTACTCATGGGCATGATGACCAAACATACCAACGCGGATGTGGTCGTGATCGGACTTATTGGGGAGCGGGGCCGGGAAGTCAAGGATTTTGTGGAGGAGACACTGGGAGAAGAGGGACTTAAGCGTGCCGTTCTTGTGGCCGCCACATCGGATTCTCCGCCGTTGACCCGTATGCGAGGTGCCTATCTGGCCACCACCATTGCCGAATATTTCAGGGATCAGGGAAAGGATGTGCTGCTCATGCTGGATTCCATTACCCGGTTTGCCATGTCCTCTAGGGATGTTGGGTTGGCTGCGGGTGAGCCACCCACCACCAGGGGGTATACCCCCTCATTTTTTGTTCAGATTCCCATCCTTCTTGAGCGTCCCGGCGTCCTTGAAAGCGGTGGTTCAATCACCGGAATTTATACGGTTCTGGTGGAAGGGGATGATATGAACGACCCGGTGGGGGATACGGTACGTTCCATCACGGACGGGCATATTGTCCTGTCCAGGGATCTTGCCAATCGTGGACACTATCCGGCCATTGACGTCATGGCCAGTGTTTCCAGGGTCATGCGGGATGTTGCCAACCCCGACCACATAGAGATGCGGGACAAAGCCATCAATATCATGGCCGCATATCGAAATGCAGAGGACATGATCACCATCGGTGCTTATGTGGACGGATCAAACCCTGATGTGGACCAGGCCAAAAAATTGATGCCCGGCATTAACCGAATGCTGCGCCAGCGTATTGACAAAAAAATGGATATGCAGGCCAGTGTAGCCGGCCTGAAAAGGGCACTGGGAATCAAAGGCGCACCGGCTGAACCTAAAAAGAAGCCAGCCTAATTTATGAAAAAATTTCAGTTCAGGCTGCAAAGCCTCTTAAAGTACAAACGCCATCTTGAACAGATAGCCAGGCAGGAAATGGCCAAAGCTGTGGCCGATCTTTTGACCTGTGAAGCGCGTATCACAGCGTTGGAAAAAGACAAAATATCGGCGGCTGACCAGCTTGACGCCCTGGTGGAAAAAGGGATGGGGGCAGGCCACTTCAGCCGGTACAGACAATTTATAACCTCGCTTGATCAGACGATCATACTTGAACGTAACAAAAAAACCGAACTTGAAAAAATTCTGGAACAAAAGCGGAATGAGCTCAAACAAAGAACCATTGACAAAAAATCACTGGAGCGGCTGCGAGAAACACAGGCCCGGAAATATACCCATAAAATGATTCAGGAAGAGCAGAAGAGCCTGGATGAAATTGCATCTTTGAAAACGGCCAGGGAGGTGAACAATGAACACATTTAAGCGCTGGATCGTGGGTTTTTTAATCAGTCTGATTCTGGTAACCGCAGCCTTTGTTGGTGTTTCATACATACATTGGGGGCAACCGGCACAGGTTTTGGCAGAAGATGAGGATGACCAGACAAAAGAAGCGAAACAGAAAAAAACACCTGCTGAAGGTGAAAAAAAAGAAGGAGAGCCTGCACCCTGTCCGGAATGCCCGGAATGCCCCGACCCTGCCAAAGTGGTTCTCCAGGGCCTTGAAGAGAAGAAAAAAACCGTGGCCGAGGCCAGTGAAAAACTTGCCAGGGAAAAAAAGGAACTGGAGACCTATGAGGCCCAGATTGATGAAAAATTAGCGTCGCTGATCGCCCTGAAAAAACAGATAGAAGCGGATATGACCCGGCTTGAAAAGAAGAAAACCGCAAAAGAACGGGAAGAAGCTGCCGCCTTTGAGGCAAAAATGAATCGTTTGGTGAAAATGTATGCCAGCATGAAACCCAAAGCGGCTGCGGAGATTGTCAATAAAATGGAACTTTCTGTTGCCCATGAAATATTTTTAAGAATGCGCGAAGTGTCCGCCTCCCAGATCCTGGCCTTTGTGGAGAATGAAAAGGCTGCAAAAATCAGCGAACGCCTGGCCTTTAGAAAAAGATAAGGCCCATGATCACAGCAATTTAAACTGGTCTCCATGTTTGGGAACAAAGGTACTATATCCTTTTTCGTTGAGGCGCCGGGCAAATGCTGCGCTCTGATCAGCTTCACCATGAACAACAGCAATCTTTTTCACCCGGAGATTGGATCCGTCAACCACCTTCATCAGTTCATGCCGGTCTGCATGAGCGGAAAATCCGCCGATTTTTTCCACATGGGCTCTCAATGGATAGCCCTTTCCCAAAATTTTGACTTCCGGTGCTTTGTCTGCTTTGGAATTTTCCTGCCCCCCTAATTCTACAATACGCCGGCCCAGGGTGTGCTGAGCCATATACCCCACGATAAGAATGGTATGTTTGGGATTATGGATTTTATACCGCAGGTGGTGAAGAATCCGGCCCGCCTCGCACATGCCTGAAGCCGAGATCACAATATGCGGAGTCTCGTCCTGGGTGATGCGCATGGATTCCTCCACTGACTCAATAAATTTGATATTTTTGAAATAAAAGGGGTTGATACCCTTTTCCAGGAATATTTTATGGGTTTCCGTATCATAGGTTTCAGGATGTTCCCCAAAGACTTTTGTGATATTTGATGCCAGAGGGCTATCCACATAAACAGGTATCTGTGGCACAGCACCGGAATCATACAACTGGTGAAGGATGTAAATAAGCTCCTGGGTCCTGCCATAGGCGAAAGAAGGAATCAAAAGTGCGCCACCCCGCTCAATTGTCCGGTTCAGGGTCTGTTTCAGGCTGTCAGCAAGATCCGCCACCGGGGGATGCTCACGGTCCCCATAGGTGCTTTCAATGATCATCAGATCAATATCCCTGTCCACTTCATCAAATTCCAGGGTGGGGTCTTTTAAAATGGGTTTGTCAAACCGGCCAACATCACCGGTAAAAAGTATTTTAAGGGGTTTTCCGCCGTGCTCGCGGTTTATCGTAATCAAAGAGAAAGCAGACCCCAGGATATGGCCGGCCACGTAAAATTTGACAGTGATTCCCTTTCCAACGGTCACTTCTGAGCCAAACGGGTATCCGTCAATAAAGGAAAGGGAGTTCAACGCATCCTGCTGGGTATACAGCGGTGTCACCATGTCAAGACCGTACTCTTTGTGACATGCGGTAATGGCATCTACATCCAGCTCATGGCGGCCTTTTTTCAGCAGCTTTGTGATCATGGATTTTTCCTTGTTGGAAATCTGCTTTTTCGTTTTGGACTGCTCAAGCTGATATAGAAACCTACGCAGGGATTTATAGTTAACGTACTGGGCATCAGATTCCTGGATATGCCCTGAATCCAACAGCATGTAATCCAAAGCGTCCTTGGTCGGGCGGGTGGTGACAATGCGGCCGGAAAAGCCGTTTTTGGTTAACAAAGGAATCCGGCCCGAGTGATCGATATGGGCGTGGGAAAGGATCATCGTTGTGATTTCAGACCGGTTTATTGGAAAATTCTGATTTTTCTGCCGGCTCTCTTGTCTTGGGCCCTGGAACATGCCGCAATCCAATAAAATTTTATCAACACCTGTATCCAGCATATGCATGGATCCGGTCACCTCTCCTGCTGCACCGAAAAATCCAACTTCAACCATAGATGCGTACCTTTCTTAAAAACAGTTTGAGCTAAAATCTGCAACCTCAACTTGAGAGCACGGAAATTTAAAACCCACCGAATAGCGCCCCGTTTTTTCCATCAACCCGCAGATGGGTATATTGGGGCGCAAACATCAGTTAAATAATTTTTTTAACAGGGCAGTGGTCCGCTTTGCCGGATTTTCCCGGATAGCCTTTTCTTCCTTTGCCAGATAGTAAAAAATACCTGCCAAAGACTGTTCAACAGCATAGTCTGCCAGATTACCCTTTACATCGGGAACCAAGGGCAGGGATTTATATTTTTCCATCATCTGATCATAGGATTTCACTGCTCCGACCTCTTCCAGAGTCTCCACCACCACCGGGGTAAAAGCCTCGGTGAGATCGCCGGACGTTTTTTCCTTAAAATATTGGGTGGCCGCATCATCCGCCCCATTAAGGATGCTGTTGGCATCTTCAATGGACATTTGTGAAATGGCATTGACAAACAAGGTCTTGGCCTTGGGGGTGGCTACCTCGGCAGCCCGGTTCAGTTTCAGTTCCAGATCCTTTCCATAGGACCCCAGCCCAAACTTATCCATGACGCTTTGCACCTGGGAGAGATAGCCAGGCAAAGGGATATGAATGCTGGAATCACCATTAAACCCGTTTTCAGCACCCAACTGACTGACAACCGTTCCGGCTCCTGTGGCAAGCGCCTCCTTAAGGCCGGAAATAATCTCGGTGTTGGTCAGGCTGCCGACCTTTGAAGCGGAACTGTCAGAATTGTTACTGCTGTTGTGTAAGGATTTAAGCAATGAAGAGCCCTGGTTCAGCAGGGAATTTTCGGCCAGAACAGGTACCTGCCCCCCAAAAACAAAGGCAAAAACAATCACGACTGCCAAAACGCTGATTCTTTTTTTATACATTTTAAACGCTTCTCCTAATAATAAATTAATTAAATAAACCTTTTATCAACCCCTTGGCTGCATCTTCAACGTCCATTTTCTTATCAGAGTTTAATCCGTCACCGTGAATGAGTTGTTTGAGCTCATCAGTGCCGGGCAGCTTATTTTTTAATATGGCTTCAAGATCCGGCCGTATCTTTGGATTTTTCCAGCTGCCGGTTATCACAAGGGGAATCAAGATCCCTGAGCGGTCCTTGGTATCCCCCTGCCCCTTGAGCGTGGCCACCAGTTTCGGCTCAATCCTGAAATCCAGAGTTTCTTTTATCAAATGGGTCTGTCCGTTGGCAACAAGCCTTAACAAGGGGGAGACAAGGGAGGCCTCCGGAATTTTTACAACGCCCTTGGCAGCTGTATATGGGATTTTAAGTTCGGCAAAATCGGTTCTCGGCTTTTCCGTGGTGGACGGCTGGCCTAAACCAATGCCCGCCTTGGCATTACGGATGGTCCCGGGAATATCAATACCCACAATAGCACCATCAATAAATTCAAGCTCTCCTTTGCCGGCCAGGGTCTTTTTAATCATATCCGGGGTATCGCCGGTCATGGAAAGGGAAATATCCGAGGCCAGTGCCCCTTCAATAATATCCTTACCAATACTGTCCCGGATGACAGGACCTGCCTGAACACCGCTGGTTGTCAGATCTAGGTTCGTTGCCGGGGTCTTTTTACGCACATCAATCCTGGCCTTTGCCCCAACCTTTCCCTGGTACAGATCCATGGAAAAAGGATCCAGGGTAAACATACCGCTTTTGCCTGCCAGAGCAGCTGTAATATGGGCCATACTTAACCCCGAAACTTTAAGACTGCCAATATCCACCTTTGCATCCAGTACCATCCTGCGCAAAGGCCCATAATTGATGTTACTGGGTTTTTTGCTGGCCTGACGACTGGTATCCATGGCCGTAGGCTCGGCCTTGGCCTGCTCCGTCCGGCCTGGGTCATTTTCCCTTGCCAAAGGCAGATAACGGTCCACATCTATCTTATCCAGGGAAAGAATCAATGTAAGGTCCGGTTTTTCAAATGCCTGGGCCTGGGCACTAAAATTCACGGTAGAATCATCCAGCACCAATACCCCGTCTGATACACTCACAGCCTTAGCTGACCCTTTGACAACAGCCTTCAGGGAGAGCGTATCCAGGGCCGAGGCATCACTGGTTTCAATGGGAAAAGGCTGATCCAGAGCGGCAAACAGCTTTTTGGGCGAAAATGGAGCCAGATCAACAGCCAGATCAACGGTTTGTTCGGTCATGGGTTTAATCAGCCGGCCTTTGAGGGAAAGTGCCAGTTGATCCAACACGTTGACCATAAGATCAAAATCAATATCCGTGGTACCGGGATTTTTCCCCACAGGCCCGGCTGTTCCAGTCAAAGATATGGGTTTTCCATCCACTTTGGCACCCAAGGTGATGTCAATGGCTTTATCAAAGCTGATGCCGGACAGATCTAAATTAAGGTCTGATATATTTTTAGACAGGCCGCTGCCCTGATCGGTATAGGAGAGGAACCCGTTGATAACGGCAAACTGCTCAACGATCAATGATTCAATGGGAAGGTCTGTACCGTTTGTTTGCGTTTTTTCAGCAGAGTCCTGCTTGAGGGGCGTGGATTGGGCCTGATCACCCTGCTCCGAACTGCCAATATCCGAAGATCCTATATTTTCCCAATTCCCCTGACCTGCCTTATTTTTAACCAATACAACACGGGGAGAATCCACAATGAATTTTTCCACCTGAATCTGTTTGGAAAAAAGGGGCAGGACCTTTATCCGGGCTTCAAAGCGTTTAACCGTGATCATGGACTTTTTATCAAACCCTTCAGCATTGCCAAGGGTTAAGTCAGACACATGAATCCCGGCCCAGGGAAAAAGGGATAATTTAATATCGTCACCCATGGAAAAACTGCGTCCGGTTTGCCGGGTCACCATAGCTTCAATGTCCGGCAGATACGTTCTGACATCCACAAACATGGTGATTAGTACAGCCGCTCCGATAATCAGACCGGCGAGAATGCCTATCGTAATGATGCCCCACTTTAAAAATCTGATCATACCAATCTCCCTGAGAGCTTGTTTGGTAATTGATGAATCGGCTGCAATCCCATGAAAAAGGCCCCAATTCTCCCAAATTTTATGCGAATAGTCCTATGCGAATAGTCCGGCTATTAACAGAAAATTTGTAAAAATTGGTTCTCATTTTCATGAGATTTCGCTTCGATCCCCTAATTACCAAACAAGCTCTGAATTATTTAGCAACACCCATCCGGAAATAATCTTTTCTGCCGACAGGCTTTTACCGAATGGGCATTTTTTTTTACTTACTGGTTATGACAATGCGGCCAACGCAGCATCATAATCAGGCTCTTCTTTGATCTCCGGCACAAGCTGGGTATAGATCACCTCGCCGGAAGCATTGAGAACAACAACGGCCCGGGCCGTGAGACCGGCCAGTGGTCCGTCCTGTATAAACACACCATAGTCAAGGGAAAACTGCGGATTACGGAAGGCAGATGCTGTGACAACATTCTCAATGCCTTCGGCAGCGCAGAACCGTTTTTGGGCAAAGGGCAGATCCTCTGAGATACAGAGCACAACCGTATTCTGCCTGGTACCGGCTGTTTCATTAAATTTGCGAATGGCTGTTGCACAAACAGGGGTGTCAAGGCTTGGAAAAATGTTGAGCACCACCTGTTTACCAGCAAAATCCGATAGTTTGATGTCTGACAAATCCTGTCCCACAAGAGTAAAATCTTTTGCCTTTTCACCGGTCTGGGGAAAATCACCAGCCAAAGTTACCGGGTTTCCGCCAAGAGTAATAGATCCCATGAATCGTCTCCTTTTTAGTTATCATACGTCTTGTTTGAATAACCACATGTCAAACTTGAAAATTATGCACTATAATATCCTCCATGCCAAGCCTTTGTAAAAAATAATGGTGATATATGTCGTTGAAAAATAAATTTGATCCTTGGGATACTGCATGTATGCCTGCGGTCAAATTGATTTTCCGCCTTGAACTTAAAAAAATTATCTATTTCGTAACAGCCTGTCGATTCCCATGATCACATCAAGCCAGATAGGCACAGTTGATCATTATAGCCTTAAATGACAAGCTTGTGTTTTATAATCATTCTTGTTATGAAATATTTATTCCATTTAATTTCCACCGGGATTTGTTCATAAGCATATTGCCCGAAAAATGACTAAGCTTTGAAAGCCAAGACTATGAAAAAAGTTACGAAAAAAATAAGAATTTCTGCTTGCATGATCGTAAAAAACGAAGAAGAAATGCTCCCAAGATGCCTTAACAGCATCAAGCACCTTATTGATGAGTTGATCATCGTTGATACGGGATCCACAGATAAAACCATTGAAATCGCCGAATCGTTCGGTGCAAAGATTTACCACCATCCCTGGGAAAATAATTTCAGCAAACATCGCAACCAATCCCTTGGATATGCCACTGGCGACTGGATCATCCAGATTGACGCCGACGAGGAACTCAACGGCTATCAATTGAAAAAAAATGTTCTTAAAAAAATGTTTGCCAATGCACCTAAGAACCTGCATTGTTTCCTGATTAAAATGCTGGATAAAAATAAAAAAGGAGAAACCGTTTCAGAAACGGAAATGCTAAGGATCTTCAGGAACCATGTGGGGGTACATTTTACTGGGATTGTTCATAACCGGCCACAATATTCCGGCAAGGTCGGGCATAGCGATATCCAGTTCTTCCATTATGGATATGCCTTGTCTGACGCCCAGATGCAGGCGAAATACAAACGCACCAGCGGTCTGCTTTTCAAACGGATTGAAGAAGACCCACAGGATCATGATGCATATTTTTATTTGTACCAGGTTCATTCCGAAATGAACGAAAAGAAAAAAGCCGTTGAATATGCAGAAAAATGCCTTGGGCTTATAAAAGAAAAAAATATTAATTTAACAGAAGCCTCTTTTTATTATTCTCTTTACCATGGTCTTGCCAGTACATACCTGAAATCCGGTCATTATGAGCTGGCACAGTCTTTTGTCCGCAAAGGTCTGGAAGTGCTGCCGGATGAACCTGATTTATATTACGATTTGGCTGCCATCGGTTATTTTTCAGGCAAGCCAAGTGTATCAGTTGAAGGCGGAAAAAATTACTTAAGGGTAATTGACGGATTTCGAAAAGATCCTTTGAAGGCCGGAACAAGATTTATATTTACCGCATCAAAAAAGGCTGAACTGTCGGTGAGTTTCTGGTTGATGTCGGGTCTGATCTCTTTGAACCAGTTGGATGCGTTTTTGGCATTGTGGGAGCAATATAAAGAAGAAATGATCGACACGCATTCATTTCAAAAGCAATTATTTGAAGCCCTTGAGAACAAAGATGCTTTTGAATGCATCGAACCGGTCGCCAATTATTTATTCAATAATCTGAATCGAATTCCGGTTGAAAATCATAAAATGGTTCTCTCATATTTCCTGTTTTATTTTAAGGAGAAAATTGTCAGTCGCAAAGCACCGAATGGTGAGTTAGATGACATGTTTGAGGGTGTGGCCAGTCAATACCTGGAGACGGTTAAAAGCTATCAGGAAATTCCAACTGGAGAGGCTGTTATTTTGGCGGATTTCCTTTTAGATAAGAATATGGAAAACTTTTTTTGGGATCTGACATCGGTTGTCTTTGCACGGGAACTATCCGGGCAGATAAAGAAGATTGATTCTAACAAAACAATAATGCAGGGCTATGGACTTATCGCAGAAAACCAGAATAAAACCAGAAAAGGACAGCTTTTCAAATTATTGTGTAAGAATATCTGTGAAAAGTTAGGCGCAACTGATTCGAATAAAAGTTCTGAAACTGCTTCAGAGACAGTAGATCCCCCCGTTGCAGCAAGTGAAGATCGTGAGGGGCTGTCCGGCCAGCTTAAGCCAGGCATTAGACCGTTTTCTCCCGATAATGCTGGTCGGAAAGTCGGGGCAACTATTCTTAAAAAGGATCGAATTCCGAAGGTGACAATCGGGTTGCCCGTATATAATGGCGGGCAGGCACTCAGTCAGGCTATAAAATCAATTTTAGCGCAGGATTTTGAGGATTTTGAACTTATAATTTCGGATAATTGCTCCACAGATAACACCGAAGAGATTTGCTGCGGCTATGCGGATAACGATGATAGAATCTATTATACCAGAACTACTCACAATCATGGTCTTGCAGCCAGTTTTTCTAATTTGGTGGGACTTGCCAGAAGTGAATTTTTTATTTTCGCACAGCATGATAACACGTTTGATCATAAATACATAACTACCTGTTTAAAGGCGTTTGAGGCAGATGTAAACAAGTCTTACGCGATTGTTTTTCCTCAAGTTCGATTGATAAACCAAAACGGATCCCCCGAAGGATCTCAGGAAATGTTGAATGCGGTTCAGGAAAGTCCTGTGGAAAGATACCTTCATGTCTTGGAAACATTAGGTCATACAAGCCCGATCCTTGGACTGATGCGAACAGCGATTATAAAAAATTGTCGAATCTCTTTGGGTGCGCTGAGTAGTAGGAGTAGTAATACGATCTACACCGATTATGCGACAGCAACAGAGATCGCCCTCAAGGGTAAGATCAGGCATATCAGTCAGGTGCTTCTCAACAGCAAGATGTCTGATGACAACGATGATCTTTCGCTTGAAGAACGAACTGTCAGAGATATTAATGCAGTTGCCCCCCACATTATGAATGACGGTATAAGTTTTTTTCATATTGGTATCATTCGAAGACAGATGGATGTGATCAACTATGCGCCTATTTCATTTTCTGAAAAGCAATTATTGATCAAAGAAACAGTGAAAGTGTTAACATCGCGATTCCAGGACCAAATGCTTGATGAGATCAGAAGAGCGCTCGGTTTTGTAAAAAACAAACATTTTTTTGTCACATGGGCTGGGCAAAGGCTGCCAGAGGATATTTTAGATAGTTTACCGGACTTCAAACGGTTGTATATGACCATGCTGTCAAGGGAGTTCGAGGATGCATTACTGTATTTCCCTGAGCTGGATGGATTGAAGGCTGCCGTTCAATTGTGCCGAGATCAGATACGTATGGTTTAAAAACAGAATGGTGAATCACACGGTTCCGCAACTAGCCAACTTTTCACTGACAAAAAGAACGCCTGGCCAAGCTCAAACAGGGATAAAATTGTCAAAGATCAAAAAATTACCGGGCAGGCAAAAACGAACCAGACATTACTGAATAGAGGTATCCTAATTATGAAAACGGTTGTTTTCGCAGGAGGCTTGGGAACACGCATCTCTGAAGAATCCTACCTGAAACCCAAGCCAATGATAGAAATAGGAGAAAAACCCATTCTCTGGCATATTATGAAAATTTTCGGATCCCAGGGATTTAACGATTTTATCATCTGTACAGGATATAAAAGTTACATCATTAAAGAATATTTCCTTAACTACTATATCTACAACTCAGATGTTACGGTAAACCTGAAGACAAACAGTTTTGAAGTTCATCGTTCGGATACTGAAACATTCCGTGTAACGCTGGTTGATACAGGCGTAAATACAAAAACAGCAGGTCGTCTGAAACGGGTGCAGCGCTATATAGGGAATGAGGAATTTTTATTAACCTATGGTGATGGGGTTGCCGATATAAACATCAAACAACTAATCGCGCACCATAATAAATATGGGAAGATCGGGACTGTAACAGCGGTGCAGCCAGAAGGCAGATTTGGTTTACTGGATATAGGATCTGATGAACATGTGGCTGGTTTTAACGAAAAACTGCTTGGAGATGGCGGATGGATTAATGGCGGTTTTTTTGTATTAAAGCCTGAAATATTTGATTATCTGCCTGAAAATGCAGACGATATTATGTGGGAAAACGATCCCCTCGAGAAACTGGCCCAGGACAGACAACTGTCAGCTTATAAACATAAAGGCTTCTGGAAATGTATGGACGCGATGAGAGATAAATCCGTTCTTGAGCATCTTTGGGCATCAGGACGGGCAAAATGGAAAATTTGGGATTAGGATTATAACAGTACATGTTTAAAGGGTGTTATAAGAATAAAAAAGTTCTTATCACAGGACACACAGGGTTTAAAGGATCATGGTTGGCGTTATGGCTTTCAACACTAAGTGCGGATATAATAGGCTACTCGCTGACGCCTCCAACAGAGCCGAATCACTTTCGATTGCTCAATATGGAACTCATTTCCCTGACAGGCGATATTAGAGATTTAGAAAACCTCAAACAAATTTTTAAGGCGTATCAACCGGAAATTATATTTCACCTGGCAGCTCAGGCAATTGTAAAGGACTCCTATAAAGATCCGGTTACAACTTTCAGCAGTAATGTTATGGGCACGGTAAATATACTCGAAGCGGCAAGAGGTATTGACAGTGTCAAAGCGATTATCAATGTGACAAGTGATAAGTGTTATGAAAATAAAGAATGGGCATGGGGATATCGTGAAATTGATCCGATGGGCGGGTACGATCCCTACAGTGCATCAAAAGGTTGTACAGAGATCCTAACCCGTTGCTGGCAAAAAACATTCTTCAATTCCGAAGAGTACTGTAAAACACACCAAACGCTTCTTGCAAGTACCCGTGCGGGAAATGTTATCGGTGGCGGTGATTGGGCACCTCATCGACTTATCCCTGATATCGTGCGGGCAATTCACCAGCATGAAAAAGTTAAAATCAGGAACCCTCATTCTATCCGCCCCTGGCAGCATGTCCTTGAACCACTCAGCGGATACTTGTTACTTGGTCAAAAACTTCTGGAAGGTGAAAAGGATTTTGCCCAAGCTTGGAACTTTGGCCCCTCTTTTGAAGAAAATATTACGGTAGAGGAAGTCGTCCAAACAATGAAACATATCTGGCCTGAAATGGAATATGAAAGAGCTCAAATCCAAGATCAGTCCCATGAGGCAGGCATATTAAAACTGGACACCTCCAAAGCCAGGCAACATCTGAAATGGAAACCCGTCTGGGATTGTTCACAAGCAATTCAGTATACAGCGGAGTGGTACAAAGAATTTTATAACAATGGCAGTATTCTCTCTTTTGATCAATTGGAAGCATATAAAGCAATGCTGGATTGAGCGTTTTCGGTCTGAGGTGTCACAATGTTCACATAAAAATATATTTATCCCGACAGTGAATATTTGCTGAAAACGGTTCTAATTGAAAATAGAGATAACATATATGAAACAAAAGATTCTGCTTACAGGCGCAACAGGTTTTATAGGACGTAACGTGTTACCGCAATTACAGAAGATCCATGATGTGGCGGCACCGTCAAGAGCAGAGCTTGACTTACTTGATACAAATGCCGTTCGACGCTATTTGGAAAATAGACAGCTTGATGCAGTTGTACATCTTGCCAATCCAACGTCCCAAAATCCAATAGACAAATTTGACGAGTTATTTGATCGCTCTCTTCGAGTATTTACCTCATTTTTTCATTGCAACGATTTATACCGTCGAATGATTTATATTGGTTCTGGTGCAGAATACGGTAAACATAGGGCAATCAAACAAGTTATTGAGGATACGTTCGGACAGGAATTGCCGTGTGATACCTATGGGCTTTCCCGTTATATAATGAGCGAGCTTGCACAACGATATAGCAATATAATCAATCTTCGACTGTTCGCCTGCTACGGTTGTGGCGATCCCCCTTACAAACTCATTCCTCACATCATTTCCTGTGTTAAGGCAAACAAGCCCGTTGAGTTGCGACAAAATGTGATGTTTGATTTTCTGTATGTTAAGGATATCGCTCCTGTATTGATGTATTTTATTGAAAATGAGCCAACGCACAGAACTTACAACCTTTGTTCAGGGAGGCCGACACTAATTAGCGAAATAGCCGAAGAAGTACGACAGCAAATGAACTCAGATTTACCGATAGTGTTTAAAAATGAAGGGCTGGGTTTAGAATATACAGGAAACAATGATCGATTGCGTGCGGAACTTCGATACTGGGAACCTCGCTTATTGAGAGATGGAATTAGGGAGATCCTTGAAAATGAAACTGGGAAAATTTGAAATAGGCAAGCCTGCATTTATTGTTGCTGAAATCGGAATCAACCATAATGGGGATATTGAAATTGCCAGGAAACTGATTGCCAAGGCAAAAGATTCAGGTTGCAATGCGGTTAAGTTTCAAAAGCGAACAATTGATGTTGTTTACAGCTCTGAAGAACTTGCCATGCATAGAGAAACCCCTTTTGGTTCTACAAACGGTGATTTAAAACGAGGTCTGGAGTTTTCTTTCAAGGATTACCAGAAAATTGATCAATACTGTAAACAGCTTGATCTGATTTGGTTTGCATCCCCTTGGGATGAAGCTTCGGTTGATTTTTTAGAGTCATTCAACGTGCCATGTCACAAAGTGGCAGCCGCGGGCCTGACTGACGCGGGTCTGCTCAAAAAAATCAAATCAACGGGCAAGCCTGTGCTCCTTTCAACAGGAATGAGTGAGCTTGATGAAATCGATAAAGCTGTAAATATTTTGGGAACGGATAATCTTTTACTGTTCCATTGTGTCTCCCTTTATCCTGCACCGCCGGACAAAGTCAACCTGCGTGCCATCAGTACGCTGGGAGAACGTTATAATATTCCGATTGGATATTCAGGGCACGAGCTTGATACTGTAATCTCAGCGGCGGCAGTAGCAATGGGCGCGGTTGCTGTGGAGCGTCATTTTACGCTTGATCGGAATATGTGGGGCAGCGACCATAAAGCATCAATTATGCCATTTGAAATGGCGGAAATGGTAAAAAATATCCGGCTGATTGAGCAGGCATTTGGAACGTCAGAAATACATTGTTTGCCTGAAGAGATTCCGGTTAAACAAAAGCTGAGAAGAGTAGATAGTATATGAAACTCATATTGGCAGATATAGATGGTGTGCTCACCGATGGACGCGTAACTATAGATATTCATGGTAATGAAACCAAGTCTATTTGTTATAGAGATTTAGATGCCATCGGTATAGGACGTCGCAATAATTATGACTTCGCATTTGTGACGGGAGAGGACACTGAAATGGTACAGTTTATAGCCAAACGCTTTAACGTGGAACAAGTGTATGCCGGCGCAAAGGACAAATTGGCTGCAATGAAAACAATATCCAAGAAATTGGGTATAACTGTTTGCGATTTGTTATACATTGGAGACAGTGATAGAGATGCCCCTGCCCTTGAAGCCGTCGGAATAGGGATCGCGCCGCGGGATGCTAGTGCGGGTGCAAAGAATGCAGCCAATTTTATTACAGAGACGAATGGCGGTTATGGTGTGTTGCTGGAAATTGTCAATAATTTAATTTCCGGAAAATTGAAATATTAGGGAGCATCGGCCTTGTGAAAGTTTCTGACTATCTCTTTTCATTTCTAGCTGAACGAGGGATCCGTACAGTATTCTATCTGCCCGGAGGCGGCTGCATGCATCTTGTCGATTCTTTGGGACGCCATGGGAATAATATAAATTCAGTATCTCTTTTACACGAACAGGCTGTTTCGATTGCAGCCGAATCCTATGCTAATACTTCAGGTAATCCAGGCTGCGCCCTTGTGACGACCGGGCCAGGTGCGACCAATTCGGTTACTGGCGTTTTAGCCGCTTACCTTGATTCCTCTCCCGTATTTTTTGTATCTGGTCAGGTGAAAACCTCGGATTTGAAAAGTCGTTTCGGCGTACGCGCTCATGGATCACAGGAAGCGGATATCGTTTCAATTGTAAAACCGGTTACAAAATATGCAGCTATGGTGACGGATAAGGCGCAAATCCGATATGAGCTGGAACGTGCCTGGCATGAAATGACAAATGGACGTAAAGGGCCTGTATGGGTAGATATTCCTCTTGATGTGCAGGGCGCACAGATTGAGCCAGATAACTTATGCGGATTTACACCTCAACCTGATAAATACCCGATTCAGGTATCCGAAATAATTGAATCCCTGAAAACGGCAAAACGCCCTGTAATAATCGCAGGTAACGGGCTTAATGCCAGCAGAAACCTATTTTATGAATTACTTGGATATCTGCAACTCCCTGTTATTCCGACCTGGAAAGCAATTGATTATATCCCGAACGATCACCCGCTTTATGCAGGACGTGCAGGGGGGATGGGAGACCGTCACGGTAACTTTACAATGCAGAATGCCGATCTGCTGTTGTGCTTGGGAGCCCGGCTGGATTTTTCAATAACGGGCTATGACCGTTCGGAGTGGGCAGTCAAAGCAAAGAAGTTTATTATTGAGATTGATTCTACAGAAATTTTAAAACTGGAAGGGACTGATAATATTTTCCCCGTTATTGCTGATGTAAACGATGTGCTGACGGAATTGCTGTCACGGGTCAATGAAATACACCTACCTGATTTGACTGACTGGAAAGCGCAAATTACGAAATGGAAACGAACGTATCCCATATTCACTTCGAAAAAAGCGTTGACGACATACGCTTTTGTACAAACATTGTCGGAGCATCTGCAGGAAGGGGCTTATGTCGCGCCCTGCAGTTCGGGGACAACAGCGGAAATTTTCTTCCAAACATTTCAAGTAAAACAAAAACAGGTTGTACGTTCCAACCACGGGCTGGGCTCAATGGGTTTTGAGATTCCGAATGCTATCGGCATGTGCATCGCCTCGGAAGGGAAAGAGGTTATTTGTATTGCCGGTGACGGCGGCATGCAATTGAACATCCAGGAACTTGCCGTTATTGCGGGGCGTAAACTGCCAATTAAAATTTTTGTCATTAATAATAGTGGGTATGCTTCAATACGCAATATGCAAAAAAATCATTTTAAGGGAAACTATTTCGGATGTGATGAATGCAGCGGGCTTTATCTGCCTGCCTTAGAAAAATTGAGTACTGCTTATAATATTAATTATGAGCAAATCAGAAGAATAGATGACCTTGGTGATATAGTCAAACGTGTATTGGACGATCAAGGCGCAACACTTTGCGAGGTCTGCGTTGTTGGAGACTGTCTTGTCTCGCCGCGTACAGCAACACAGGTATTTCCGGATGGTTCCATGCGCTCTTCAAGGCTTGAAAATCAGTATCCTTTTTTGAACGATAAAGAAGTAAAAGAGAATATGCTATTGTGAGTTCATTCCATTGATGAATGAATGGCGTACACTGGAAGATATTAGGAACAAAAATATTGATTTGCCCCTTTAAGTTTAAGTGGGTTGACTCATAGAGCGAGTCTGTCGCAGTTGAGGGGAAAATGAGACATAATCGTGAAAATTCAATAATTGAAATTGATATAACAAATATGTGTCACAAGGCATGCAGTAACTGCACTCGATTCTGTGGCCACCATAAAAAGCCTTATTATATGGAATTTGAGACATTTAAACGTGCGGTTGATTCTTTGGATGGATATGAGGGGCTCATCAGCACAATTGGGGGCGAACCCCTGCTTCATCCTGAGTACTCACGGTTTGCTGCATATTTGCGAAGAAAACGCGGTAAAAATAAATTAACAGTCACAAGTCGGGGCAATGCTATTTTGAAGGATTACCTGCATTATGCAAAATTTCAGCGCTGGGTTGAGGCTTCAATCAATGCAGGGCGCGGGTATTTGCTGTTTACATCTATTCCCAAGCACTACTATAAATATTTTGAAGATGTGCAAGAGACAGTTTCTGATCTTTGGCTTAACGATCATACTGCTATAAGTATGCATCAGCCGATATTAATCAGCCGTAAAGATTTGGGGATTAGCGATGAAGAGTTTGTTAAGTTGCGTGATAACTGTTGGTTGCAAAATTTTTGGAGTGGGACGATAACGCCGAAGGGCTGCTTTTTTTGCGAAATTGCAGGTACGCTTGACATGCTGTTTGATGGCCCTGGAGGCAAACCGATTGAGCCGGGTTGGTGGAAAAAAGACATCAGCGAGTTCAGCGACCAATTTCATTGGTGCGATATATGCGGGATGGCATTGCAAACATTCAGTCGAAACGCGAACGAAGGGATTGATGATGTTTCTGCGTCAAATTATGAAAAACTGCGTAAAATGAACTCCCCAAAATTTGTAAAGAAAAAGGTGAATCTTGTCACTTCGAAACCCTTATATGATAACCGCTTGGGTAAAGATATGGCAAGTGTTATGGGTAACTATCAGCCCGATAATGATGTCCGTGTTGGCGATGTAAAGCGCAATATGCAGCCGGAACGAATTCTTCGTGTTGAATCGCTCGGTCTGCCGTTTGTTAAGGCTGCACAAAATTGCGCTGAACGTGAGTGGTTAATGTTCACTGAACACAATGCGAACTTGCCCCCAAATTTTGAGGAACTGATTTGTTCCCGCTATCTTAACCCAGGCTATCTGTTTCACTGCAAATTTGGTGCTGGTGAAGCGGTATTGCTTTCTCCGATTGCACATGCCGCAAAAAGATTGGGTTTTGATGGGCTTCGCGATTGTTCTACAATTGATAAGCTTGTTACTGGATGGGGTGCAAAGGTTCACGTTCTTGAATCAGGATTTGAAGAGTTACCAGACTTCGATATCGCGTATTTTCGCAATAAGGTGTTTGATAATTATAATAATGATAGTGATTTTAAAACAAGATTGCGGCAGCGGTTGCGGGAAAAAAATATAAAGCCAAAAGCAAATCTGCTGGTGATGCATTCGGCATTCGTATTTCATACATTGAGTATCGTACGCTTGCTTCAGAATATGGGGCATAATGTTTATGTTATAGGTTCAGAGAAATTCAAAGAATACTTCACCGATTGGGTTAAGCATGAGCGAATATCATATTTCAGTAACAGCCACTTCGATTTTGCGTGTCAATCAGAGCTGAGAGAAGAGATCAAATGTCATAATAAGTTTGATGGAGCGATAGTACCGTTCTCTTTTGGGCCCAGCACAGTAAAATTCATTGATGACTACACTGATACACTTCGAACAGCAGAAGATGTCGGCGGACGGATACTTGGAATTATCAATATCCGCAGGCAGTTTATAGAGCCGGAATATGATATTTGGGGAAAGACGTAACATGCCTAAGGTGTCAGTGATTTGCGATAATTATAACTATTCCGATTATCTGCATGATGCGATTAAAAGTGTTTTATCGCAGTCATTTACCGATTTTGAACTGATTGTCGTTGACGATGGCAGCACCGATAGCTCTAGAGAGCTGATCAGCAGTTTTAACGATTCTCGTATAATAAAAGTATTTAAGGAAAACGGGGGACAAACAAGTGCGTTTAATGCTGGATTTGAGGTTGCCTGTGGAGACATAATTACATTTCTTGACAGTGACGACTACTGGTATCCCAATAAATTAGATCGAGTTGTCGAGGCACACAAATCAAGCAAAATTATTCAGCACTTACTTTCGGAAAACGGAAAGAAAACATATCGTCGTGTAAGAACGGATGTTGATTGGTCAAATGTACTTGTTAATTTTGGTTATATGTATCAACATAGCCCGACGTCGGGGTTATCTTTTATGCGTGAGGTGATAGAACCATTCTTTCCACTTGTTGATGTTGAAGAAATGCGCGGTTATTCTGACGGTTGTATACTTATGCTTGCCATGACAAAAGCAAAAGTTCTTTGCCTTGATGACGTTTTGGGTTTTTATCGTATTCACGATAGGAACCTGAATGCTGATCGTACAGACAGTGGGACAGCACTGCTATATGTTGCAACAAGACAGCGTGATTATGTAAATAAGCAATTGCTCCGGTGCAGACTATTAAAAATTCCTGATGATCATGGGCAGTATATTTCACATCTGCTTTCACTGGTAGACTTTGGGAATAAGCCTGTTGCAATATATGGAAACGGTAACTCGGGCAAACGGGTATCAACGGCCTTGAGACACAGCGGGAATGAGGTATGGGGTTTTGCCAACAGTAAGGGGGTGGATGCAGTCTCACCGGTTAAGTTATTTAAGCATAGAAAAGAGTTTGGCAAAATTGTAATTGCCAGTTCCGCCCAAGATGAAATTATAGATATATTACAAAGCTTGAATTTTGACAATCGCAGTATCGTAAGCCTGGCAATATAATGTGATTGAACGATGTAGAGATGTAAGATTTGTAAGGCAATTAACAGTGAGATATGCAATGTATTTATATCTGGCAGACGCCCATTATAATCTTGGTGACTCAATGCAGTTGATTGCCCTTGAGACAATCTACAGCAAAATGGGTATTGACTTAAATAAAATTGTCCGAATAGGTTGGCACGACTTGCCATGCTATGACGGAGAGCCTGTAATACTCCCTATTGTATCAGGGATAGAAAGCTCTTTTGGCGCCTTACGAGAAAACAGACAGTTCTCAAGTAAAATCAGACCCGTATACATAAGTTATGTCAGATTCAATGATATGGATGCCGAAGATGCAGAATATCTTCGACAGTTCCAGCCGATTGGCTGCCGGGACGAGTATACTTATAGTCAATGCCGCAGATTTAATATTAAGGCATATATAAACGGCTGTATTACAGCATTATTACCGGATAGAGCAAAACCGCAAAAAAACGGTAAAGTCTTTCTTGTGGACCCTGAACCAGAGCTATTACAGTATATTCCGAACCATCTGCTTGAAGACTCTATTACGATGTCTCATATTGTGAGAAGTGAAGATGATTTTGATGCCTTAAGTTATGCAAAGGTTGTTTATGAAAGATATAAAAGTGAGGCCCGGCTGGTAATCACAAAAAGACTTCACTGTGCCTTGCCGTGTGCTGCTGCGGGGATACCGGTTATTTTTGCAAGGACTACATTAACAAAAACGTTGATGTTTCTTGACCAGTTAATGAAAATTTATCAGCCAAGAGACTTCCACGCAATGGATTGGGAAAATATCCATCAGACTGTAACTGTATCTAAAGAATTAAAGCAGCTGATATTTAAAGTCGCGATACTCAGGCTACAGAGTGCAGAGCGTTCATATTTGTCTGAGCGTGCCCGGTCCGCAATTTCATTAATTCATAGTAAGTATAATAGATTGAGGGATTCAACGGATTACATGATCAATATTGAATTTAAACATATTGCTTCAGCATTGCCGGTAACCACAAAAGAATTCTGCTATAGCTTCTATGGCGCCGGCAATGAAATTTTAACTCACTACTGGTATATGCGGCGTCATTACCCAAACGCAAAGTTAACGCATATTTATGACAAGTATTCATATGGACAAAGACTCTATAATTTAAATGTTGAACCTATTGATGCCATTGCTGATTGCCTAAATGATTTTTGCATTGTAACAGCGGTAACGCCAAAAACACGTGAAGATATGTTTGCATGTTTGAGGGCGTTGGGCAAGAAAGAAGGTTCGTATGCTTGACGAGAAAAGTTACTCAACGCCCAGAACTAAATGCCCTGTTTGCGCTTGCAGTCAGTCCGTTGTTTTAACAGAGCAGAAATTTGCAGATTTGGATAACACCAATCTGACTAGATATGATGTAAGTTTGTGCAGGAACTGTGGGATGTTGTTTGCAAATAATATTCCGTCCCAAAAAGATTTTGATGAATACTACTTTAATCTCAACAGATATGAAAACGAAGAAATGCTTTCCAATGGCGCATCACACAGTGGGTTGCTACAATATATTTCTGACAAGGATTCGAAACGATTAATTGGAGATTTTGGGTGTGGGAGCGGAATAGACTTATTGGCATTACATAATTGGGGTTATAAAAATTTAATTGGTGTGGATACGTCAAGGCAGAATTGTAATTACTTAAAAAAAAAAGGGATAACAACGGTTAACAAAAGTGTTTTTAGATTGGAGCAAGATGATTTCAACGACAAATTTGATGCTATTTTTTTAATGGCCGTACTGGAACATATTGTTGATCTGCATGGTTTTATAAAAAAAACAATTTCATTTTTAGATGGAGATTTGGTTGTTTGTGTTCCAGAACAGTTTATGTGGCGGGGCGACGTTTATCCATATCGAGAGTACAGCATCGAACATATAAACTATTTTACCTTTAGTTCACTTTGCAGGCTGATGGACTTATACGATTATGAACCACACAATATTTACCCTAACGAAACAGGTAGTCGAAACATTGTTTTTTGTAGAAAGATTCAAATTGAGCAGTACAACCTGAAGTCAAATAACGCTGTGGAATGTGCACTAAATAAAATTGATTACTTGCTGACACGGCAACGACCGGTAATTGTATATGGTTGTGGAACCTTGACCCGATATATGCTTGCAAATACTCGGTTTTCCAAACTTAACATAATTGCTTTCGCAGATGGCAGCCCTCACTATCATGGTAAACAGTTGTGCGGTATACCCATTATTGACCCCATAGAGTTAACAAAATACCCACAATTCCCTATTTTAACAAGTACATACGTTGCGAATAGGACAATAGAAACGTATCTGCATGATGTGCTTCATATTCCGAATGAAGTGATTTCACTTCTTTAAATAACAATAAGTCTGGTGAATATATTGAAACATCCTTGTAAGGTGGTGTTATGCTCGAAATAGATAAGATTATTAATCAGTATGCCAGTGCTCATTTAACAAAACAGGATTTTTTTGCAGAAATGAACAAGCGCTATAGTACCCTTATGGAATTTTGTCCGTTTTTGGAAAATAATTTTATTGACCGCATTTATATCAGTAGTAATGGCGTTGAGTTTAGAACCCGATATGGATGCCATTTTTTAAATGCTCATTCAGATCATTATTATCCTCCCAAAGGAGCCATCAGTCTTGGAAACAGTACTGTTCCAGAGTTAGATCTTATGATGGCATTTATGAAAGACTGTCGCATTGTATTTGACATAGGTGCTAATATCGGTTGGATGAGTATACATTTTGCTAATAGGTACCCAGATAAACAGATATATTCCTTTGAGCCTATACTGCCGACGTATGAAACTTTTTTAAAAAATATTTCATGTAATCCAGGGGTTAAAAATATACAATATTACAATTTGGGCTTTGCTGAAAAACCTGGTGAATTTGATTTTTTTTATTATCCAAATATCCCGGCTGCATCATCATTGAAAAATGATAACTATCATGAAAATGTAGTGTTGCTTAAATGCAGCATTCTGACACTTGACGATTTTACACAGAAAGAAGAAGTAAGTCCTGATTTTATAAAAATTGATGTAGAAGGGGCCGAGTTGCCTTTGCTACAAGGGGGACTGCGGACAATAACAGAAAATAAACCTATATTATTCGTTGAAATGTTGCGTAAATGGTCAGCAAAATTCGGCTATCATCCCAACGACATTATCCAGTTGTTAACTCCCCTTGAATATCATTGTTTTTCACTGGAAGGCAACAAGATAAAACCTTTTTTGCATATGCGAGAAGATTCTGTCGAAAAGGACTTTGTTTTCCTTCATGGAAGCAAGCATGCAAAATTAATCGCTGAAAATAAATTATGATAATGAGCACAGAAGCGACGTTAACTATGGGAGAACTAAATGGGAATAGACGCTAAACCACGTCAAAACATGCATGATCGGGTTGATTTATGCCAGGCATTGCCTTTATCCCAACCTATTTATATAACAGTTGATCCATCATTTTTGTGCAATATAAAGTGTGTGTTTTGCGGAGGGACTTTTATTCGTGCTAATGATCCTCATACACTGAAAAACGGCATCATGCCCTATGAAACATTTACCCACATAATTGACAGCTTAGCAGAGTTTTCCAAACCGCTTAAAAGTATTCGCCTCTATAATCATGGGGAGCCTTTGGTTAACCCTGATTTCGCCCGAATGGTTAAATATGCTGTGGATTCGGGGTATGTTGAGGGGGTAATGACGGTATCGAATGGGCTGCTTTTTACACAGGAACGGTCAAAAGAGATTCTTGATGCCGGTATTAATGAGATTATGATTTCCGTCAACGGTCTGTCCGATGAACAGTTTTATCTTATGACTAAGACAAAAGTTAATTTCAAAAAATACTATGAAAATCTGAAATTTCTGTACAGTATTAAGGGCGATTGTGTTCTGCGGTTAAAGTTTGTCAACGAATTGTTTGCAAATGATGATGAAAAAAAACGATGCATTGAGATTTTTGGAGAGATTTGTGATGCACTTATTTTTGAAAGTCTCTACGAATGGAGTGGCCTTGATGCACCAAGGAATACGCCTGAAAATATTCAGGCTATTAAAATGGCTTGCGAATGTAATAATAAGCTTGATTTTCCTCATTTTACCCCCGATCATAACATCGCCAGAGCAGAGGTCTTTTACCGGGACCTGGGCAATGGCTCTGACAAATTAGTGTGCCCCAGGATTTTTTACAGTTTGGCTATAAACGCTGATGGAAGTGTGAGTATATGTTGCGGTGATGGATATCACCAGCTCCTTTGTGGGGATGTAAACAAAAATACCATCAAAGAAATTTGGAATTCAACGAAGCTAAAGAGTTACCAAATCGCGCATCTGAAAGGCAAACGTAGAAACATGAAGCACTGTAGAGATTGTAGAGGGTTAAAATATTTTGTGATTGATAATATTGATGATTGCAGAGAGGGTATCCTTGAACGAATCAATAATCAAAGGAAATGATGCTTATTTTAGTTTACAAGGCGGGAAACCCGCAACCCAGGTGCATTTGTTCCACTTCATTTTCTTGTTCTGTATGACAGAAACCCAGGAGTAAGGGCCACGAAAAAAAATAAATCGCCCATTTTCCCGCGTACCTAAGAAACTAACAGAGATAGCTTTTTATGATAGAATTCCCAATTAAAGGCGTAAAATGGTTTCGAGAAATTATAAATGACAAGCATCGTCAGTTTGGCATTGAGGTCCATGCAACTCTTCCCGAAAAAAAAATACCCGCACTGCAATACGGACAAGGGACAAGCATTATCAGACTGCCGGAGCAACAAAAGCTTGTGGAGGATATGGAGTATTATTTTGGCGGGTTGCCAGCCACAAAAATATATCCCGAAACCTACGCTGCGACAATTGAAAATGGAACAATCATTGGAAACAGCGGTATGATTATAACTCCCGATGGTTATCTAATTGCTGAGACCGCCAGCATGACCGGTTATAGAGATGGTCGCTGCTATATGATTGAACATCTCAAAAAGAGATCTTTCAACCCGCCTTATAAAGGGCATATTTCAAGTAGGGTGCTTTCTCTGGCAAATCCTAATGCCGGTTATGCCCATCACATGCGTGAGAGTTTTTTTTCATTGCTTTGGTTTGATAATCAAGATATTGACCTGATTCATGTTGTCGAAGGGCCAAACTTAGAACGAATGCGTGAATTTACCGAAGACCTCGGTATACCGGATGAGATGTTTTTAGTTTCAAAGAAGATGGAAATGATCTCTGCAGATCGTGTCTCTTTTTTTGCGCCTTGTGCATACCTTCTATATCGATCTGAGACAGCGAATACGGTGAGAAGAGTATTATTAGAACCATTTATAAGAGAAGGTATAAAACCAGTCAGAAAAGTATACCCAAAGTCAGGCGTAAAAACAGTGGGTGCTAAAATGAGAAGCATTCCGGGCAGTAAGAAACTTGAGCGGTTTCTTATCAAAGAAGGTTATGAGGTTATTGATTTGGCAACTCTTTCCCTTATTGAAAAGATTAATTACCTACAAGAAATAGATACAATGTTGGTCGTCTATGGTTCTTCTGTGGCAAACATAAACCTTTCCTTAAACGATCAAATAAAAGTTGTTTCGATTTCGGGACCTAATGCAATTATTCAAGGAAACATTATGGGGCATAACGGCTTGCTCCCTACCTATTCCTGCCCTGTAATATATCCTGTTTACCCCGATTTCTGTTTTAGCAACGGATATTTAATGACAACTGAGATGATTCACCTCTATTATGGTTACAGGTTTCCAAAAGGACAGTTTTTTTCATGTAGGCCCTCTCAATTCACTTCTAATTTCAGTTTTGAAATTGATATGGATATGTTTAAGAAGTTCTATAAATATTACACAGAAAAGATCGCCTTATAGAGGGAATAAATTATTTTCGGACTATTGAAGGGTGTTGAAACCGTTCAAATTTTCATGAGGTTATGAGTTGTCTATATTTTCAATGGCATTTTTTCCAGCAATCCTATTGCCAATATGGGTACGGTAAGGATTTGTATACCAATTTACTCCTGCTCTCCGGCAGCAGTTCAAGTACCATCCTGGCTAACTCATAAATAGTAAACTCTTTAGGATTTCCCATATTTACAGGGCCAACAAAATTTTGAGGATTTTCCATCATGCAAACCATTCCTTCAACCAGGTCATCTATATACTGAAAACTTCGACTCTGGCTGCCGTCTCCGTAAATGGTTATATCTTGATTTAATAATGCCTGGACAATGAAATTGGAAACGACCCGGCCGTCATTAGGGTGCATATTGGGACCATAAGTATTAAAAATTCTTATAACACGAATATCCACATTGTGTTGACGTTTATAGTCAAAAAATAGGGTTTCTGCACATCTTTTGCCTTCATCATAGCAGGAACGAAGTCCAATAGGATTAACCTTACCCCAATAACTTTCAGGTTGGGGATGAATTTCAGGGTCACCATATACTTCACTGGTTGATGCCTGAAGTATCCTTGCCTTGGTTCGTTTTGCAAGACCAAGCATGTTAATTGCGCCGTGAACGCTGGTCTTGGTGGTCTGGACCGGATCAAATTGATAATGAATAGGTGAGGCTGGACATGCCAAGTTATAAATTCGATCCACCTCCACATAGAGTGGGAATGTAATATCATGGCGCATAAATTCAAATTTGGGATCTTTCAGCAACTCAATTATATTTTTTTTAGTGCTGGTAAACAGGTTATCTACGCAAAGCACATCATGGCCTTCATTCAATAGTCGCCGGCAGAGGTGAGACCCGATAAATCCCGCACCACCCGTTACCAGAATACGTAAAGGAAGCTGCATTCTTTTTTCTCCATTACAGAGTTTAGTTTTTTAATTTTGAAAAATCAATTATTCTGTCCGCCATAAAATGCAAATTTTCGTCTTTCATGCCAGGATATACCCCCAACCAGATAGCGTTTTCAGTTATTAGGTCTGTTTTTTTCAGTGTGCCTGAAATTCGATAATCAACGCCATCCTTCAAGGGAATAAATAACGGGTGCCTGACTATATTGCCGCTGAAAAGATTTCTGGTCTGGATGTTTTCAGATTCCAGATATTGAGCCAATTCATTGCGGTTGAACCCGGACGACTTGTTAACTATCATTAGAAAACCAAACCAGCTTGGTTCAGCCCATATTTTGCTTTGTGGCAGTGTGATTAATTGTTTTACAGGTTGCAGTCTTTGCTTCAGAATATTAAAGTTATTTCGTCTTGCCCTGGTAAATTCATCAATTTTATCAAGTTGAATAAGGCCGATCGCCGCCTGAAGATCAGTGGCTTTAAGGTTGTAGCCAAAATGGCTGTAAACATATTTATGGTCATAACCAAAAGGCAGATCGCCGACTTGTTTCGTAAAACGTTTCCCGCAGGTGTTGTCGTGCCCGCTGGAACACCAGCAGTCACGCCCCCAATCCCTCATACTAAGCATAATTTTTTTTAAAAGAGGGTTGGATGTATATACTGCGCCCCCTTCGCCCATTGTGATATGGTGGGGGGGATAAAAACTGCTTGTGCCAATATCTCCAAATGTGCCGGTTAATTGCCCATCAACTCTTGAACCAAGGGCGTCACAATTATCTTCAATAAGCCAAAGGTTATGTTTTTTACAAAATGATTTGACCGTGTTAACATCAAAGGGATTGCCGAGCGTGTGGGCGACCATAACGGCTTTTGTTTTTGAAGACAGAGCATTGTTCAGCAAGGAAACATTAATGTTGCATGTGTCTGTTTCTATATCGACAAAAACAGGAACGGCACCATATTGCACAATAGGTGAAATTGTGGTGGGGAACGCGGCTGCAACAGTAATAACCTCATCCCCACGTTTCACCCGGCGATCTTCAAGTAAATAGGATGTCAAAGCCATAAACGCCAAAAGATTGGCAGATGAGCCGCTATTTACCAAAAGAACCCATTTGACACCAAGGTATGAAGCCATTTTCTGTTCGAATGCCTTAGAATAGCGACCATGCGTAAGCCAGAACTCAAGTGCGCTGTCAACCAAGTTTAATAGTTCACATTCATCATAAACCCTGGCTGCATAGTGGATACGGCTGTTTCCTGGATCGAAAGGCGCTTGCTGGCGAGACTTATGAAATAATTGATAGTATTTTTTTACTTTTTCACGAATTTCATTTTTTAGTTTTTTTGCTTCATTCATTTGTTACGCTTTAAGAATCTCCAATAACAGCCATGGGCTGATCTGGCCTATCAACGCCTAACGAAACCCACAACAAAAGTGGACATGGCTGTTAAATGATCCACTGGAATACTGAAAAATCGATGTACGGCATCGGCATGCAGATCCTAGTCAAGACCCGGTCTGCCCCGGCAGTTTTTAAAAGATCTGCTACCAGGCGGGCAGCAATGGAACTTCTTGGGGCATCTTTTTTATCCGATCGGACATATGAATAATAGGGCATGACAGCTGTAATTCGTTTGGCAGATGCGCTTCGCAAAGCATCCAAGTTGATCATCAGCTCCATAAGGTGGTCACTGACAGGCCTACTTAAAGACTGGACCACGAATACATCCTTGTCCGGATTGGATCCACCGGAAAATATTTTTAAGTCGTCTGTTAT
>PDWJ01000761.1_pt1 | contig 44775 bp, 34 predicted proteins | sample 1430881 | NCBI WGS metagenome assembly PDWJ01 (sample SAMN01162460, study PRJNA174530) | Oral metagenome, whole genome shotgun sequencing project. | biome: Marine environment; feature: Marine mammal; material: Swab sample of the gingival sulcus; isolation source: swab sample of gingival sulcus...
TTGAGTCTTGGGTATCTGTTTTTTCTTGCGTGTTGGAACCACCTTTTTAGTTTCTGGATCCAGTTTACCAATACAGGTTCTCTTGGCTCGTGACTGTTGCTTCTCTTTATCCCAGTATGAAACGGATTTGTAGACATAAACCACGCCCGTTTTTTTATTTTTCTGATGAACAATAGCAACCATGGTATCTCTTTTACACTCGTTACAAGACAATACACTTATAACAAAGTTAAAGGCAAGCATTTTTTTCTTAAATCTAATTAAATATTTGATTAGCTATCCAATCTCGTTATAGTTCACCAGAAATGCAGGTTATAAATAACGAGATTTTAGGTATATAAAACTGTTAAGTCAGGACGGTGTAGCTTACCTTTTTTCAAGAACACATGCACTAATCCAGTAACAGCGAAAGCTATTCTTTTACATATTAAAAACAGAAGTGTGCTATTCAAATTCGTTGAATCAGATTTCTGTGACAATCAATGGTGTTCTAAAATGTCATTTCAATTGCAAAAAATCTGACCGCCAGAAGCAATTTTATATAATCCAGGCATCATTGTCTCTCATAAAGTTTTCATCCCGCAGAAGAGCGGCCATGTATCCAAGAAAATCAGAGTCATAGGTGTCGTTCCAAAAATAAATATCCTGCCCATACATGGCTTTTAAACCAAGAGCTTCTATCTTATTTGTCCATAACTGAACGCTGCCTTCCAAAAGTCTCTTCATACCTGGTTTTTCCTTTTTCTGCAAGGCTACTTGCAGTAGGGGATCAATAACTACAAAGCGAGTATCTGCACTAATAACCTTGCCCAGTTTCTCAACTTCCGGAAAATTTCTTGTTTTTTCTGCCTGTATCAATAAGTTTTCATTATAACATTGTGAGTAGTTCTGTAACTCCAAGTGCATGGATTTCGTGACAAGATCAGCAGGGCTCTCAATATTCAACAGGTCTTTTTTCAAGAAATCCAAAAGAATCTCGGCTGAGATCTCTGCGTCAGGATGCTGGGTAATCCCTATATCCGAGAGTGTAAAGTCGAAAACAATTCCTCCGCCTTTATCATTGTATTCTCCATGGCGATTCACTCTCCCTCCCGTTTGTAAGAGGGATGCGACAGAAAAACGTTCTCTGAAGGCCCGGAAAAAAGAAAAATCTACCCCGGCTTCCACACAACTTGTTGCGACGAGTGTCCAATCTCCATATTTTGAAAAAAGGAGTTTACGCTCAATTCTTTGTAAAACTATTTTACGGTCATACGGAGTAAGTGCCGTGGAAAGATGGAGTACATCCATCTTTCGCTCACGCATCTTTTGTGCAACCATAGCAGCATTTTTGACTGTGTTCAGTATAACAAGTCGGGGACCCCTTTCAGCGACAACAGCATCAATCAACTCTTGAACGGTCACAGGCGATCCGCCCGAAAGCTGCCGATAGCAAATGCGCCGCTGCTCATCCCGCAAAACAGATTTAAGCTGTGTATCCTGCATTAATTCAGGTAGATCCATTTTTTCCCCAACCACAGCTTCCTGCGTCCAAAAACGGGATAAAGAACCGCTGGCAAACACCATGGAACAGCCCCAGTCGGAGACCAGATCTTTAAGCCACCGCCAGTTTTGCGGCCATAACTTGACAGGTATTGCAGCATGAGCCTCGTCAAAGAAAAGAGCACTGCCAGGAACTGCATGTAGTTTTCGTAGAGTAGATGGGGAGGCAGAAGAGAGCGTTTCAAAAAAACTGACCGCCGTGGTTAACACTATTGGAGCATGCCATAAAGCGGCAAGTTGACGTGCTTCGTATGAGGAGAAATCGGCTCTATGGTGGTGCTCTGCAACAATTTCTTCTGGATTTTCTCCTGGCAAAACCAGGGCTTTACGCAAAACCTTTGCTGTCTGAGAGAGAATTGCTGTAAAAGGTGCTACAATAATTAAACGACGCAGTTTCTTTTTGTATGCCTGCTTTAAGAGATAGGCTGTTACAGCAGTAGTCTTCCCTAGACCCACCGGGCCTTCGCAAGCAACCATGTTCTCTGATCTTGAAGATTCAAGACAGGACTGAAAAAAAACTTCTCGCTGTTTATTTCGGCTTTTTTCTTCCTCTGTATCTCCTTTTGGTAAACTGGCCACATAGGAACATAGAGCCTGTAACCGCTCTTCCCATCTGCAGGGAATATCTTTCACAGGTGCAACATCTTCTACAAAAAAGGCAGTATCAGCATGATCTGCATCCACCAGACAGGAGAGTGCCAGTCGGGTTTTCAAACCCCGTGGCATGATAGAGTTCTTCTTGATGGCTGGGATGCCAAGAACTTGCTCATGTATCTTGAGATATTCAGAAAGAAGGTCATTTGTTCTGTCAATTTGCTTATTATGATCTTCAGAAGGTAAGTTATCATGCCGTCGGCCACGTAACTGTCTTCCTCTGTCTTTTGTGGACTGAAAATGTTCTCCCAATTTCGGCAATCCTGGTGCATGATGTGCCCGAACCAGCCAAGCGGCGAGAAAATCACGATTTTTTCGTAAATATGCCACGCCGGCATCAATGTGATCCCAAGGCAACCGGCCCCGCCCATCCAACAATACCTTCTGGTTTTCAGGGTCAAGTTTACCGAGGTCATGCATAAGACCTGCCGAACGAATTGAAGAATGCAGGAGACCTGCGTCACCAGCATAGCAAAGCATTGCTTTGGCACGCTCGACTGCTCCATCACAAACCGCTTGGACATGCCGGGCATACAAATCCACCTTCCCGTCTTTCTTTCGGGGGGAGTGCGCAACAGGTTCTATTATAGATTTCAAGGAGTCGTCCATTCTTTTACACATAAATCTTCAAAAGAGTGAAGCCTGCCTATAACTTCATCAGGAAGTTTTTGAGGGATCGTATAATCTTCTATAGCTGAAGATGCCTTCTCAATGCTTCCTCTTTCTTTTTTAGGCATAAGGGCATCGAGTATGAATGAGTCCGGACAAGATCCCAGAGGATTTTTATGTTCCGCATACCAGGCATGGCGGATTTCTACAATAGGCCGTATGGCAGATGTGGTATTACTATACGTATAAGGAATAAGAAATTTCAAGATATCAATGTCCAAACTGTCACAGCCTGTTTTCTGAGCCATCATCGGATTGACAAAAAATGGCATTGCATAAACAGCATGCCGAACGACACGCCAAGCCATCGGAGCCATTCCTCGATCTTTCCCCCTCTGTACTCCAGCCTTGTTTGTCAATGTCAGACGAATAATCTCCACTGGTGCGATACTGACTCCTGGCGCAAACTGGACAACACCTGTCGAGATAAAATGGGCTTTATCTACGGAGGTTGCTTTCGCATCTTTTTTACTCTTTTTCTCATCCTCTTTCATGCTTTCGAGAAAAGTGTTGCCAAATATACGGGCATCCCAATACGTTTTTTTAAACGTTTCCGCATCCATGCTGCCAATATCGTCACGTTTTCGCCCTCGCTCCTCCAGAATGTCGTATTTACGTTTTTCATCGATCATTTTTTTTGCTTTCAGAGTTGTCCATACCGGATTATCCTTGTTCCCCATCAAATCTCGCAATTTCCGTTTAAAAGAGACAGGAGAAATCAAGCCTCGTCCATCTGTTTCCAAAGTACGAGGGTCGCTTTCCATATCCGGATCGCCATTGGGATTTGATTGACGGACTTCGATAATCAACAAACCTGTTCCGCGGTTTAACTCTTTATCACTCACTTTTTTCCTCCTGTTGTTTCTTTTCATTGTTGTTTATAGGGGGAGCCCCCGCTAGATATCCAAGTAAAAGTTCTGCCTTGAATTCATCTGTAACACTTTGAAATTCCTTAAGAGCATCTTTTAAGGGTTCTGCCTGTTCCTGAAAAGTACGAGCTTGTTTTACGGCTTTCAAAAATCCCCATTCTTTTGGAGATATTTTTTTATCGCTCTGCTCATCTTTCTTTTTGATTTTTTCTCTTATTTCTTCCATTTTATCCGAATACTCAGCCCGTTTCGCCCAGGCTGCATAGGGTTTCCAGCGATTTGCCAAGGTTGCCAAGGCCTTTTTCGGTGAGCGTTGTGCCAGTGGAAAGATTTGATTTCCCAATAGAGTCGGAGGAATCTCTCCCTTCCGGACATCAATACAATATCCGGCATGAACAACATCAATCGACGCCAGTAAACGTCCCAGCAAAAATGCGGTATCCTTCATATACACCTCCTTTTTTCGTCCGGCATCAGCCAAACATATTCCCAGCACAGTGCAAGTTTGCAATGCCTCCAGAGATAATTCTTTTATAAAATTATATTTTTTTTGCAAATCTTCTCCTCGTTTCGATGACCGAGGTAAGTGATCCAGATGTGCAACAGTTCTCAACATTTCTCCCCTTCGTGCTAAAATCATATGCAATAAACGTTTTCCTACTTTTTTTGTGCTTTTCGTCTGAAAGAAAAAGGAGAGGCTTTCGGCAGCAGAAATCCCTCCCGCGTCCTGAGACCTAATGCCTCTGCGGATGAATACGTTCCGGGAAAAGGAAATTAGTTTTAAAGGAGAAATATGCGGAGGACGAATGCGCTTTCCTTTTCGTATTTTTTTTAACCATACAGGCAGCATCAACCACTCAGGAAGGTTTTTCTCCCCTGCCAGCCAGGTGTCAGTGGCTCGTTCAAATTCGTTTACAGAAAACGCATTTGTATAAACAGTTTTTCGATTTGCCGGATCTACTCGACGAAAAACAAAAAAACGAACCAACGGATTGAGCGCCGAACGTTTTGCACGAATCAGTTCCAGCAATTGAGCAGCATCGTCCTCAAACTGCTGTATTGAAAGAGACGATGTTTCACCTTCGTCTTCCTCTTCAAGCTTCCATTGGTTGTCATCAGAGAGAATCTCAATTACAGAGGCATCAACATTTCCATCAACAAAAGCGATCAAAAGGTCGCTTTGCTTTGGGGCTTCGCCAGGAATGCTTCGCCACGTTTTATATTCCCGCTCAGGAGCCATAATTGTAGAAAACGCTCCGGCAAGCTCCACTGCAACACGCTCACCGACAGACATTGAATCGGTGGCCGTAACTCCATAGCGGGTAAGGGAAGGGATAGCTTTATTGCGGGCAAAAAGAAATGTTTGACCCAGCACTTTTACATTTGGCTGAGGAAATTTGTTTGTGTTTAATGGACATTTGCGGCCTGTCAAGGCACAGGTCTCTTTGCTCTGCTCATGGCTTTCAGCAAATTTACTTAGAGCAGAGCTAACTGCTGTCTTTACGCTATCATCAAACACAGGAACGTTAAAACCAGCCGCTTCAAAAAGAAACGCCCCAGCTCCAGACCATTTTTTCTTTTTTTGATCATACTTACCCAAAAGAAGAGCAACAACAGCTTCCAAAAATTCTTGTGATGGAGTTTTTCTGAACCTTGCTTTCAGACCTTGGTAAATAGAATCAAGAAACGCTGGAAGACCTTTCCTCTTTTCTCCACAATGCGATAAAAATCGCTTAATGGTTGCTTTTACAATTTCCCCACTACTATCTATTTTCGCAATCTGATCTAAACGCTCCTTTAAGCGCCGAATCATCTTGGAACCCACCCACTCTCTTGAAAAGGTTTCATCTATCTTTGCACATTCAAAAAGCTGTAACAAAGCATTTCTTCTGTTATGCAGTTCTTCCTTACTATCCACAGCAATTTGGCGTAATTTATCGGCGGTGTTATCGTTAATCTTAAGAAGAGGCGTTTTTATCTGCACAAAGGGAAAACTGTTATGATTTCCATCCCGCAGCGTCCATACAGCAGCAGAGGAGGCAACACAGCTGACGACAATATCCTTATCCTTATCTAGAGAGACTTTAATTGTAGGAGATTTTGCAGAATTTTTTATGTCTGGATGGGTTGTCGGTATTTGAATCTGCGCTGTTTCCAACCCTTTTTTTATCTGCAATAATTCATTCAGCATGCCGTCTCCTTGTAAGGTTTATCGCAGCCATTTTTGCGGGACATCGTATTCCAAAACGCCCTTATCAATTCGCACATTTTGGCAAAAAACAGGACGATATGCACCATGAAACGGAGTATCCCACACACTCAGCAACATTGAAGGGATCTCACAGGAAAACGCAATATCAACCTCGTTTTCTTCCCTAAATTCGCCCCAGTATGAGCAGGTGAATTCCCGCCAACCTAAACAGGGCGTTTTGTGGCATCTTCCTTGTTTTAAACGTCTTTGAAAAAGATCTTGCAGATAGTGGCGCGCACCGAAGCTCTTATTCCTCTCCATCCCAACAACTACGCCATGCAGACGATAACAGACATTCGATAACACTGTTGCATATACCTGCATACTGCTGCCACCAACTGCAGAGCCTTTTTTGAAGAGATCCGGTTTTCGTAATGGGCCGCCATAATTATTTGTGTAACGTTGGTATTGTACTTGTCCGCCAGGTGTCCCTTTTTTTCGGCATATTTCAACTTTAGTGGGACATATCCAGGCATTTTTCTTCAAGAAAGCTATACTTTCAAAAATCCCTTTTGCCGCAGACCAGGTTGGAGCCTGGTAACTTGTCGGGGTTCCTCCCGTGTCGGGTCGGGAAAACATTGCAAAAGCTCCTTCAACCTCCATCACAACAACATATTTATTCACCAAACTCATACGATTTCCCTTAGTTGAATTTCAGACAACATTCAAATCCACGCTTCCACAAAGGGGGCGACATAACGCCGGACTATCTAAGTCCAATGATACTCTCTGAGGTCTTGATTAGGGAGAACCACTTTTACTCTGATAAACCACCCTTAAGTACATCCTTTTACTTTAGCGAATACACTTTGAAACAACAAGCAAGAATAGTAATAAATTAGTTTATAAATACCTGCATTCCCGATTGCTGTAACTACATCGGAAGTGAAATAATGAATGCATCAAGGATACGCCTCTGCAGAGGTGAGGTTTCCGTTTACGCAAAGTCGAGAGGCTCTTGAACTTAAGCATGAGAAAGACATGAAAAACATTGACCTGAATTCTATTGACCTCCTTCAGCCACGAAGTATTGGTGGCGAACATGTTGCACTTCAAGCCCTTCAAATGTTGGGATTTGATCAATTACTAAAGGAGCTTGGGTTTAACAGGCACCAATATCATGGAGCTATAGGGTCAATCATTAGCAGGATGCTTTCTCCCGGAAGTGAATTGAGTACTTACAACTGGCTGCGTGAACAATCAGGTCTTGGAGACTTGCTGGATTATGATTACGAAAGCATAAGCCTTCAACGTCTGTATCGCTTCCAGAAAATATTTGAAGAATCCTTGAAAGACCTGAAAAAGGGACTGAACAAAAAATATTGTGTTAAAAACTACGAAAAGGTGTTGATAAAAATAGGTCGCTTAAAGGAGAAGTATTCAAAAGCGGCAAAACATTATGATGTGACGGTGGAAAAAGATAGAGATTCTGAAAACGCAAAAGATATCAGGTGGACTCGAAAACGGTCGCCGAACGATCCAGCGAATCATCCTGGAGTGTACTGCATACGGAGCAGTCATCTGGATTGGGAGGCAAAGGAACTATGGAAAACCTATATCATGCTCACCGATCTTGAAAGTGTGTTCCGCAGCCTGAAGTCTGAGCTGGGATTTCGCCCTGTTTACCATCAAAATGCGGACAGAACGGGAAGCCACCTGTTTATCACGTTACTGGCGTTCCACTTTGTCCAGGCGATACGAACACAACTCAAGGCGCATGGTGAAGCGAAGTCCTGGAATCAACTGAGGAAGCAACTGCTGCAACATGAACGCATTACCGTACGAATGCAAACCGATGACGGTAAGACGATACACATGAGGAAGCCCAATGAAGCCACGCCAGAACAGAAAAAGATATACGCCCTACTAGGTTTAAGTCCATTTCCTGGAGGCCGAACGAAAGCCGTATTCAAACGAAGAAAACATTTGTAGTGCCAAAGGGCAAAGTTCGAAAGACAAAAGTTATATCAGATCAGAGGTTTACTAAATTAGGGTAGCAAAGAGAGCTTAAAGATGGGATCTGGACAACTTGTTGGCAGGTTACGAACGGCCGTGGTGTGGAACTGTGTGTCCGGCGGTGTGGGAGGACGGCAGGCGCGAGCCTACCCCCTACCCGATGGTGTGCGATGACTGAGCGTCACAGTCAAATGGGTGCCGTGGCTTTTTCAAGCCATTGACGTTCACTTTCATTCAGCAAGGGCGTCAGAGCTCTTTTCACATTTTGGTGGTAGGTGTTGAGCTGGCTGCGCTCTTTTGAACTGAGCAGATCAGTTTGAATGAGTTTCAGGTCGATAGGACACAAAGTCAGGTTCCCGAAACACAGGAAATCGGAGGGGTCGCTCGGGTTGGATTCAGCTTTTTGAACATAGATCAAGTTTTCAATGCGCATACCAAATTCGCCTGTTTTGTAGTAGCCTGGTTCATTGGAAACCACCATGCCCTCTTCAAGTGGTACTCCTGCCCCACGGTAGTAGCTGATAGCCTGTGGGCCTTCATGAACGCAGAGAAACGATCCCACTCCATGACCGGTTCCGTGTCCGTAATTCAGTGCGATATCCCACAGCGGCTTTCTTGCGAGCGTATCCAGCTGAGGACCACAGGTTCCTACGGGGAATTGTGCGTTGGCCAGGGCCAGGTGTCCCTGAAGGACACGGGTGAAACAGTCTTTCTGTTCAGCAGTGGGATTGCCCAGTGACACCGTTCGCGTGATATCGGTTGTTCCATCCAGGTATTGCCCGCCTGAATCGATGAGATAAATTCCTTCGGGCATAAGGGTTTTAGCACTGGCTTTCGTCGCTCGGTAGTGCACAATAGCGCCGTTGGAGGCGTATCCTGAAATACTGTTAAAACTCAAGCCCTTGAAGTTTTTGCCTTTTGACCGGATCTCGGCCAGTTTGTTGGATGCGGTTATTTCCGTAACGGTACCTGTGGGTACGTTTTGTTCAAGCCAGATCAGGAATTTCACCATGGCCGCGCCGTCTCTGATATGAGCCTGACGGAAGCCCTCCAGCTCCACTTCATTTTTTCTGGCTTTCATGAGGGTGACAGGGCTGTCTTGTGTGCAGATTATTGCCTGGTCGAGTTTCTGAACAATCCACTGATTGGCCGAATCAAAGTCAATTAAAACCTTTTTACTCTTTGTGAGTGTTTTCAGCTTGGGGCCAAAATCACTGTAGTTACAGACTGTGATATTGTCGGGGAGGGTGCTTTTGACCTCTTGAGAGAGTTTTCCCGGTGGAACGAACAGCCAGGCTTCTTCTCTACCAATCAGTGCGTAGGAAATGAAAACGGGGTTATAGGCCACATCGGATCCTCTGAGGTTGAATAGCCAGGCGATGGCATCCAGTTGCGTGACAACGTGGTAGTCCGCATGGACTTTGGCCATTTCCCTGGAAACGTCGTCCAGTTTCTGCGCGGTCGATTTCCCGGAGAAAGCGATTGGATGAGCTTCAATTGGATCTTGAGGTATGGGCGGCCTATCTGTCCAGATGGTGTCAACCAAATTGTCTTCCAAAAAGGCCACTCTGTCTGCACCCAGTTCTTTGACGAGAGAGGCTGCGCTTTTTGGTGATAAAAGGCGGGGGTCAATAGCAAGCCGTCCTTTCAGGTTTTGCTTTGCGAATTGTTCTATGCTTGGTGTGTTGGGCTGGCCCATTTTCATAAGGTCAATTCCGGTTCCCTTTAACTGGCTCTCTGCCTGGAGAAAATATCTTGAATCGGTCCAAAGTCCGGCAAATGTGTCTGTAATCAATAAGTCGCCCGCGGATCCGTCGAACCCGCTCAGCCATGCGCGCCTATTCCAACATAAGGGTAGATATTCGCTTTGATGTGGATCCGTACTGGGAACCCAGTAGGCCTGAACATCCATTTCTTTCATTTTTTCACGTAAATGTTTGATTCTTTGTTTGATCATGTGCTACCTCAATGGAGTGCAGAAGAGTTGTTTTACTTCGTATACCTTTTTGTTGTTTCGTACTTCATTCTGTACTCTGTGATTGTAGGCCTTTAGAGCTTATAAAAGAACCTTTTTGTGCTACAATGCTTCGTTTTTAACTTTTACTCTGACAGGAGGTCATGATGATACGTTTTATTTTCATTCTATTATTGCTAATCCCATTTGGAGTTGCTCAAACCGAACAGGAAGAGATGGCAAAGGCTATGCAGGAAATGCAACAAGCCATGCAGCAGATGAATCATGTCGTTGCCAATGTAAAGGTCATTGGATTTAGAGAGCTTAAAAAAATGCTGCCGGAAAAGGTATTGGGTATCGAGCGTACCAAAGCTTTTGGAGAGAGGAATGCGGCCATGGGTATGAAAGTGTCGGAAGCGAGAGGTGAATACGGCGTTCGAGGCAAAAAACCCTTTTTAAGCCTGGAAATCGTCGATTCGGGTTCACTTCAGGGCATAGTGGGCATGAGCATGGCCGGTTGGAGCACGATGGAAATCGACAGAGAATCCGATACCGAGTTGGAACAGACCTTTACCTACAAGGGCAACAAAGGGATCAAGAACTATCAATTTGAGCAGCAATCGGGTGAAGTCAGTGTGATCATCGGTTCAAGAGTCATTGTTTCTATGACTTTCCAGGGTGTTTCTCTTGAAGATTTTGAAAAGGCGCTGGATTCAGTTGATATCAAAGGTATCGAAGGGCTGATTGCCTCTGTTGAAGCAAGAGAAAAAGACAAGTAATAAACCAGATGGACCCTTCCAAGACGGGCTTTAACGAAACGCTTGTCTCTGGGTCCATTTGAGTTAAGTGCAAATGCTTTTCTCTTTATGACATTTCTTTTGTTATTGCGCGGTAGGATGAGCCGCAATCCAATGAAATGGCCTGTAAAATCAAAATAGGAACTCAGCTCCTTTCCGATCTAATCCGATGTGGGTCCGGGAGTGAGTTCCGCAATGGCGGCTGCTTGAAAAGGCTCCATTGTAAAAGGAAACAGAAGAAAGGTTGTCTTTTAAGCGCAGACAATTATCTCTGAAAACAGGTATTTACCATGAACCGATGTGACACATTCTTAAACAAGAAACACTTAGTATAGAGGAAGCCATAAATGACGGTACATGAACTCAAACACCCACTGGTACGGCACAAAATAGGACTAATGCGCGAAAAAGACATATCAACTAAAGCCTTTCGTGAATTGGCATCTGAAATGGGTCGTTTATTGACCTATGAAGCAACCAAAGACCTTAAAACAGAAACCATTACCATCGAAAGTTGGAACGGACCTGTGGAGGTGGATCACATTGTAGGTAAAAAAGTGACCATTGTGCCTATTTTGCGTGCGGGTCTCGGTATGATGCCCGGAGTCCTGGATCTGATTCCCAATGCGCGTGTCAGTGTTGTTGGGCTGTATCGCAATGAAGAAACACTGGAGCCCGTAGCCTATTACGAAAAAATGGCTCCCAATCTGGATGAACGAATCGCGCTTATTCTCGACCCTATGCTTGCCACAGGTGGCAGTGTCATTGCTGCAATTGATATGCTCAAGAAAAGTGGCTGTAAAAACATCAGAGGTATCTTTTTGGTAGCGGCTCCAGAGGGCATAGCCAATCTGGAAAAAAAGCATCCCGATGTGGACATTTACATAGCTGCACTGGATGACGGTCTGAACTCTGATGGTTATATTCTTCCCGGACTGGGCGATGCCGGTGACAAGATCTTTGGCACAAAATAGAACGCCGCAAGCTCTGGATGGACTCCTTTTTTTGTGATTCATGAAGCTGGAATCAGCACGGGACATCAAAAGAGCATCAGACAGGAATGCTGTTAAAGCTTTGTGTATCGAACAAGGGCTTGAAATACCGACGAATAAGCCCCGGGTAAATGACGTTTCAGGGTTACCGGCTCATCGCATAACAGGAACCAGGCAGTTTGCGGCTTTTTTGCTTCCGGGAAGTGATCGACTCCGAAACGAGCCGCTCTAAACGGGTGTGGAAGCTCAAATACCCTTCTCCACAACCACCGGTGTACAAAAGTGCACGGAGCTCATTGAAGTTCGGTTGTGATGGTAGTTCTGTCGCAGTTGCGTTTTTCGGGATTATCTCAAAAATGAAAGAGATTACCTGGCTGATCCTGTTGTATAATGACTATGTATGTCTGGAGGGCTTATGAGAATTGCTATCGGTTCAGATCATGCCGGTTTTTCCTTAAAAGAAGTGCTCGGTCGATACTTGGAAGATCTGGGATATGATGTCCTGGATCAGGGTTGTTTCAGTTTGAAATCCGTTGATTATCCTGAGTATGCCGCCAAAGTAGGTGTCGTGGTGGGTTCGGGTGAGGCTGAGTTCGGCGTGCTGGTTTGCGGTACGGGCATTGGCATTTCCATTGCGGCCAACAAGGTGAAGGGCATTCGAGCCGCTCTTTGTCATAACTCTTATGAAGCGGAAATGGCACGGCGTCACAACGACGCCAACGTCCTTTGCATGGGGTCGCGAACGCTTGGCGAAGGCGTCGCCCTGCACACGCTCAAGCACTTTCTGGATACCCGCTTTGAAGGAGACAGACACTCGAGACGTGTAAAACAGATATCTGCCATTGAAAAAGCATAACTGGAGGAAAAAATGTATGAAAATGTGTTAAAAGTGGACCCTGAAGTCGGTCAGGCACTGGTTGACGAGTACCAACGTCAAACAGATCATTTAGAACTGATTGCCAGTGAAAATTACGTTCATCCAGCCGTACTGGCGGCTGCGGGATCGGTTTTAACCAATAAATATGCGGAAGGCTATCCCGGTAAGAGATATTATGGAGGCTGTCAACACGTTGATGTGGCAGAAGATCTGGCTATACAGAGGTTAAAGAGTCTGTTCGGTGCGGAACACGCTAATGTTCAGCCTCATTCTGGCGCTCAGGCCAATATGTCCGTTTTCCTCGGTTTCCTGAACCCGGGTGATCGCATTATGGGTATGGATCTAAGTCATGGCGGTCACTTGACTCATGGACACCCCCTGAATTACTCTGGAATGAATTTTGAGGTGATTCCCTATGGTGTCGAAAAGGAAACGGAAAACCTGGATTACGATAAAATCCGCGACTTGGCCAAAGCCAATCAACCTAAAATGATTATCGCCGGTGCTTCGGCTTTCCCTCGCGTCCTAGACTTTGAGGCGTTTTCCAGTATTGCCAAAGAAGTAGGGGCCTATTTTATGGTCGACATGGCACACATCGCCGGGTTGGTAGCTTGCGGTTTGCACCCCAGCCCTGTTCCTTATGCCGATTTTGTGACCAGTACCACCCATAAAACTCTTCGAGGACCTCGCGGCGGTATCGTTCTATGTAAAGAGGAATACGCCAAAGACATCGATCGCGCTGTTTTTCCCGGCGTTCAGGGCGGACCACTGATGCACATTATTTCAGCCAAAGCTGTGGCTTTTGGCCTGGCACTGAAACCAGAGTTTAAAGAGTACATGAAAAAGGTTGTGGCCAATGCAGAGGCCTTTAGCAAGGCTCTGGAAGAACAGGGCTTTAGAATTGTTTCCGGTGGAACAGATAACCATCTGATGCTCGTGGATACCTTTGTTCGGGGGAATACCGGTAGAATGGTTGAAAAAAGACTGGGTAAAGTAGGCATTACCGTCAATAAAAACACCATTCCTTTCGATACCAACAAACCCATGATTGCCTCAGGTATTCGAGTTGGAACGCCTGCCGTTACTTCGCGGGGTATGGGCCTGGACGACATGAAGAAAATAGCAAGTTGGATATCCCAGGCACTCTCAGTTAAGCGAACAGACCCCAAACTTAAAGAGATCAAACAAGAGGTTACCTCGTTCTGCCAATCCTTCCCTCTTTTTAAAGAGGAACAATAGTTAATCTCACTTCAGTCCACTTCATACAGAATCACAAGGAGGAAACATGAAAGTAGGATATTTGTTAGCGGGAAGCGGATTTCTCGATGGTGCAGAAATACAAGAAGCTGTTAGCGGCCTGATCGCGCTCGCACAGGAAGGCGTCCAAATTGTTCCCATTGCACCTGATATGAAACAACACCACGTTATCGATCACCAATCCGGACAGGAAGTGAACGAGACGAGAAATGTGCTGGTTGAAGCAGCCCGAATTGTCAGGGGCAATGTGACGCCTTTATCAGATATTTCTGTGGAAGATCTCGATGCGTTGGTTATCGCGGGTGGTTTTGGTGTTGCCAAGAACCTATGTGACCTGGCTTTTAAAGGTCCTGACTGCGTCGTTCTGGATGATTGTGCCGCTTTGGTCAATGCATGTCACGCTGCCAAGAAACCCATTGGGGCGATGTGTATCGCTCCCGCGATGGTTGCCAAAATTCTGGGCGCCCACACGAAGGTCAAACTCACCATTGGTTCTGATCCGGGCACCATTGAAGCCATTGAAGCCATGGGGTGTGAACACGTTATCTGCAATGTAAACTCTTTTGTGACCGATGAAATCAATAAGGTTGTCAGCACGCCTGCTTACATGCTGGGCCCTGGTCCTGCCGATGTGTTTAAGGGTATTTCCGGCATGTGCAAAGAAGTGGTCAGGTTGGCAAACTGAGGTTTCTTTTTCAAGTTCAGTGAAGAAAAACACGGATGATTTGTTGAATTTGGGGGAATAATAAAAAGCACTGGAATCTGTTTCTTTATGGAGTCCGGTGCTTTTTGGAAAATGCCATTGTATAAACCATGGGTCAGGGCAAGCTTGTTAGAGTTCGATTGTCATTGTACTCGTGCGTTCAGACAATTATTTGGCAGGCTGTGGGTTTTGCGAACGCGTTTACAATGAGACCTACTTTATAAGTGGAACCGTTGTTAACAGTTTGCCGCAGGAGTTTCATGTCATACGAATTTGAGGAGCTTGTAAAGAAGTATCAAAAGCTGGTCATTCATCTCATACATAAATATTACGGAGGTGCTTTGAAAGAGGATTCTGAGGACATTGCTCAGGATGTTTGGACTAAATTGTGGTCGCAGTTAAAAAATAATGAGAGTCAGGTGGTCAATTTCAAGTCTTATTTATACAGAACGGTACAAACCACCCTGTGGGATGCGGTTCGAAAAACTGAGAAAACCGCCTCCGTTCAAACAAGCGAAGAAGAACTGGAGGGAATTGGCTCGCATTTGCGATATCAAACAAATGAAGAGCGGTTTCTGGTTAATGATCAGTTAGAGAAACTCATCGTCAACCTGAATGACGAGGAACAGCTTATTGTGAGAGCACACCTCAAAGGTTTTAATTACGATGAGATCGCGTCGCTTATCGGTGTTTCACAGGGGAGAGTGAGAAATCTGTTAACCCGAATTAAAAAGAAAATGGCTCGGAGCTACCATGCATTTAAACCTGGAAGATTTTAATTTACTGCTTGAGCAAAAAATAACCAAAGATGAAAGACTGCAAATGCTCGATCACATGCTGAATTGCGATGCCTGCACGGTGAAATATAAAATGCTGTTAGAGCTCAAGCAGGAAATGGTGGGTAATGAATTCAAGGAGCGCCACCCGTGGCGTTATGCACTTGGTGCCGCAGCGGTCCTTTTGCTTGCCTCGTTTCCCTATTTTGGAAACAGGAAGTCAAATCGGGAGATTCCTCACCTCAAGCAGCCTGTTGCCAGTACCCATAATGCGGCACAACTGCATGGGTTTAGCTTAATTGAAGAAATACAAGAGATTAATTATAAGAGTAAAATCAGTAATTGGGGTTCCCGGAATACCGTTCAAGATATTCTAAAAGCGAAAAACAACTCCTGAACGCTCACAACAAAAAATACAAAGGCCCTCAAATAACACGTACAGGTCTCATTCACGTTGTTCCTTGCACAGGCCTGACAACCCAAGAACTGGCGGCTTCCTGCGATCCATACGCTGGAAGCCGCTGTTGTTTTACAGAACCTTGCTTTTACATATCTGTATAAATACAGCACATCACAAGCGATCTCAGTTGTGGGAAATACTTTTGAAAACAAACCGCTCGAGCATTAGACAGAATCTTGTCTAATTGCAGATTCGGCTGCTTCAACTGAGGCTTTAGAGAGTTTGAATTGGGAAATGGCTTCAGCAAGTTCGATACCCAGATGGTTCATTTCATCGGCGCTGTCGCGCACTAGTCTTGAATTGGTGTCGACTTTGCTGCCAACTTCCTCAATATTGGCAACATCTTCTGAAATGCCATTGGAGACTTCAAAGGTTTGAGTGACAGTTGTATTGACGTCATTGACATGCTCTGCTGCCATGGTAATGTTTTCGGCCATATCTTTGGTTGTGACAGCCTGTTCTTCCACAGCAGCCGCAATATTGGAAACCATGTTGTTGGCGTCTTCCATAACGCCGTTTATTTCGGCAATTTCACGAATAGTTGTGTTGCTGGATACCTGGATTGCTTCAACTTTACTTTTAATTTCTTCAGTTGCCGTATTGGTTTGGGCCGCTAGAGCTTTGACTTCACTCGCTACAACGGCAAAGCCCCTTCCTGCTTCTCCAGCTCTGGATGCTTCTATGGTGGCATTCAACGCCAGGAGCTTGGTTTGCTCTGCGATTTCACTTATGACGTTAATCACCTGACTGACTTGATTTGCAGCTACACCCAAATCATTAACCCTTTCGTTGCTTTCTGATACCAGACGGACAGCCTTTGATACGGTTTCCCTGGTTTGGTCTGCATTTTGTGCTATTTCTTCAACTGTCGAGCTCATTTCTTCTGCAGCTGTTGCTACCATATTGATATTTGAACTGCCTTCTCCAGCTTTGTTGGTAACTTCACTTAGGCTGAGGTTCATTTCTTCGCTTCCAGTTGCTATTTCATTTGTTTTTGCTCCCATTTCACTCGTACTCGCGAAAAGTGATTGGGCCACACTGTTCAGTGAGTTCGCTGCATTTTTAATGTTCTTGGAGTGAACCAATACCCGGTGTATCAAGTTTCCCAAATTAAACGACATGCTGTTTAGTGAATTGACAATAGCGCCAACTTCGTCGTTGCTTTTGTGGTCCAGCACATGTGAAAGATCTCCGTTTTCCATTTTTTGTGAAAGAGACACTATTTTACCAATGGGTTTGAAAAGGTGAGTTCTCAGTTGAGTGTAAAACAGAATGTAGAGAAAAGCACCCACTATGACAAGAAGCAGAAGCGCGTTATATAAAACCTTCTGGATGGGAGCTACATTCAGGTCCAGATGTTTAGCCAGAACAAGAGTGCCAATTTCCTTTCCTCTGAAATCTTTTACTTCCAGGGTATCAATGGCAAAATGTTCGTCATTGATGGTTTCCACAAAAAAATCAGCCTCATTTTTTCCTTCTGTGAGTTTTTCCAAAAGATCAGGTATTTGCTTGCCGCTGGAAAGAATACACGTCTTATCTCCCATAGCAATTGACTTTTCATTGAGATTGGTATTTGGCGTCCAATTAGCTCTTTTAAGGTCACTGTTCTTTATAGCCAGGGCATATTGAATACCATAGATCTTCTCGATGTAGTCAAGGTAGCCGGTGTAATCACCGCTAATCTCAACGGTTCCGATGTGTTCACCGTTGTAGTTAAGGGGCATAATGACGCGTGTGTCGACCCCAAATTTTCCTACTTCCAAACCCTGTTGTATTTTGTGCGTTTTGTTTGCCTCAACGATGGAAAACCTGAACGAACTCAAGTCATCGCCGTATTTTTCAATTTTATGCAATCTGAGGAAGGAATGGTTGTCCGGGGTGTGAAAATGAAAGATTCTAGCTCCGTACTTCGGCTTGAGTTTGTCATTGTAGAGACTCAACACCTCGCTTTTTAACAGATCCCTGTCCTTGTTTTGCATAGCTTTCATTATCGTTTGATTGGTAATCAGCATTTCAAGACCCATTAGAAGTGTGTTGGTCTTGTTCTCAATACCCTCAAGGTAGCCCTCTTCAATCAGTTTAAATTCATTGATAAGATCGGCTGTTGCTCTATCCTTGTAGGCCTGCTTGACTGAATGACTTGCAAAAAGAAGAATAACTACAATGGATATCGTAGCCAAAATAATTAAACTCATAATTCGATTGATAATACTTTTACTTAGGAAATTCATTTCGCCTCCAAAATGATCCCGTATTAGATCATGCCCTTTTTAAGTATCGGATACGCATTGTTTTTCTTTAACCATGTTTTTGTTAATTTTTAGTAATCTACATCGGATATTTTTTAAGGCCGAGTTAATTCAGGGGCTTGTGAACCTGTACAGGAATAATGCCTTAATGGACCTGCACAATAAAATGAAAATGGGTTTAAAAAGGGCGCAGTTCTACTCAAGTACCTTAAACATACCTTTGACTGCGAACCTCTTTTCCCTTGCAGCCCGAACAGTGCGGTTTAACAGAAGAGATGCAGCTGTAATTGGAACTTTTAGAGCTTTGTAAAAAAAGCTGTGGCTCAGTTAGCTTGTCGTGGAATGCGGTTTTATAGGGCTTAACTCCCTTTTTCCTCAAAATGGAAAACCTTTTTTGCGCATTTGACCGGGAGAGCCTTTCCGGATTTTATGCGAGAAACAGCGATGTGCTTGCGGGACGAAGATAACTGGAACAATGAAGAGCAGCGTGTAAGGAGCCCAATTAAGCGTGAAACTATCTTCAAGCGCCATTTGATAGAATGCAATTTTTTCAAGAAAAAACCAGGCGATTAGGGGAATGATTCCAATTAGAGTGAAGAGGACCCAACGCATTGGGGCCAGGATCGCGGAAATGGCAAATGATAGACAAAGAGTGACAGCCAGGAAACCGGAAAACTCTATGATGGGTTTCTGTTCGGGTAGAGGAGATAAGTGATTGATGATCACGGTGCTGATAAGTATAAAGTAGATGGCCAGCCACAATCTCAAATCGAATCGGATGGATCGTTTCAGGTATGTCGATACATGAATAAAAAACGCAGGGAATCCAGATTTTTCTGCTTTGTTTTGAGGGTTGTTTTCATTCATAAGATAAGCCCAAAGGTATCTGTTTCAGTGCGGTATTTCCGTTTTTTGTCTTTACAGCTGTCCTTGTTGAGTACAGACAACACTTCTCCGTTATTGGAAACGTTCAAGACGTTTCCAATAACGGAGCGTTCAGACAGAGAAATCAGTGGCTTTCTTCACCTACTTTCTTCATTTTGATGACATCGCCATGTTGATCGATCACTCTCTGGTACCAGGATTTCGGGTACCCGGGATGCTTGACTTGGCCGAGTTCATCTTTGACATTGCCGTCCAGAAACTTGAAGATTAAATGTTCGCCCAGTTTCTTCCATCGCTTCATCGTCAATTGAGTCTGTCTGGCACTGTAATCTGTTAAATAGTCTCGAGCGAGCTCTGGAGCTTGTTTGTAAAGTGCGAGTGCTGCCTTCTCCACTTCGGGTTGTCTGGCCAGGAAGGACCCTTCCAGCTGGTTTTGAACTTTTTGCACTTCTGCAATCATGTCTTTATAGCGAAGATAAGCGTAATTGCTCACGAAGTTGAATACCCAGAACGCCGAGTCCCAGGTGAATTCTGTAAAGGATCCATTGCCCACCCTGAAGGCGAAAGGCGCTTCCCTGTTTCCACAGTAGATGGGGACATAGACCGTGCTGTAGGTATCATCAACGCCAAACCAGAGAACACCTCCGATGGCATTTGGTAAGTGGCTGCGGGACTGTGCGACGAAAGAGAATCCCGTTTGCTGGGTGGAAGTGGCTCTTTCATTGCAGTATGTTACACCGTCAACTTCCCATGTGAGAGGCCGCCAGCGATAGGGTAATTCGTAAGGCCCTGCTCCAATGTCTTTGGTCATATCCATTCCGGTGCCTTCAAAGTGATCTCTCATAAAGGACATCACATCGTGCACCGAGAGTTTTTTATCGGGCTTGATCCAGAGCGGTAGAGGTTCCGCTTGAATATCACCCATGACGTATTGTTCAGGTAAATTGAGACTTGGTGCCGCTCGGTTAAACATGGCGTAGACGCGTGCTTCACAAAAACGCAGGGCTCCAAAATCCAGGGGCGCGTAGGCATTGGCAAAATGAAAGTCTCTGTCTTTTCCTTCAAAATAGCCCTTCTCTCTGGCAAATGAGATCACGTCGTCGGCATAAAGGCAGTTGTCAGGGTCATTTAAAGGAAAGGTGCCGATTCTCGCCTGGTTGGCATGGCCGCTGATGTAACCATCGGGAATTTTTCGCGCCACCCAGACAGCACCCTTGTTTTCAGGTCCTTTGCCAATCATTTCCATGATCCAGGCTTCATTGGGGTCGGCTATGGAAAAGGACTCACCACTGCTGTAGTAACCGTATTCCGCGACCAGTTCTGTCATCACCTGAATGGCCTCACGTGCTGTTTTGGACCTTTGCAGGGCGATGTACATCAGGCTGCCGTAATCCATAATGGCTTTGGGGTCTTTGAGTTCTTTCCGGCCGCCATAAGTCGTTTCACCAATTGAAACCTGGTATTCATTGATGTTGCCAATAACGGAATACGTCCGTTCAACCTGTTTGATGTTTCCCAGGTATTTGCCTGTGTCCCACTCGTATACTTCCAGCTGTGTACCTGGCAGGTAGTTAGCTGCCGGTGTGTAGTATAGTTCGCCATAAAGCACATGGGAATCGGCTGAATAGGTGATAAAGGTTGAGCCATCCGTGGAGGCACCCTTGGTTACGAGAAAATTGGTACAGGCCAGAAGAATGCTGGAGCCCGCAAGGAGAATGATGCTAATGGTGAGTTTTTTCATTTTGTTTCCTTGGTCATTTTGTTTCCGGGAAGGTGACAAGCGGCATGTCTTTCCCTTGAGAGAAAGGTCATATTAGCACATTCAGGCTCATGAACAAACCGCTCCTTCATGCTGTAGTCGAAAGGTGACCGGCTCTCCATCCAGACTGCAAATGAAACATGTTTCTTCATTTGATCCGGCACACAGAGACCCGATTTCATCTGAGAACCCAACATTTCCATGGGAGGCCGCTGTATACATTCCATTGGTAAAACAGGTGTCCACCATTCAAGACAGTGTGACCCCTATGTGTAACAAATCCGGCTGGGATTGCTGTTTAACATGATTCTGCTCGGAAATAGAACCTTGCCCACTTACTCCTTGTGAACTATGATGTTCACGTTCAGTTGGATGGGTTGTTTGAATTGAGGTTTTGGGCTTTTAAGTTGTTGTACTGACGTTAAATACAGGGAACCATCATCGCAACAGACATCCATAACAGGTGCGACCGGCCTTTTCAACGCAGCTTGCTCTAGAGATTGTTATCTTGAAAGTACGTAACCGGCGAACGTGGTACAATTATTGCCCTGTGTTATCAAGGAGGCTTGCAATGAGAAAAATAATTTTAATACTCCTTCCCCTTTGCGTATTTGCACAGCGCGATTATTCTAACAGCCCCAAGTTTGGTTTTTTTGAAATCAGCGTGGGAAAGCATGTTATCGACAAAGAGAATGCTATTTTTGAATTCAGTGAAGAAACACTGACATTTAACTCCGACGACCTGGACGGGCTGGATTTGTCCGCGGGAATGTATTGGCAGAGAAGTAATTATCTGTCTTACGGTGTGACGTTTCAACAGTACAGTGAATCTTCCGGTTCAGAAGACCGTGATTACATCTACCCCGATGGCTCTCCCATTTTGCAGACAACCGAACTCGAAACAACCTGGTTTGGTTTCAGTATGCTGGTTACACCATTTGGGGCAGGTGACTTCTATGGCAGCACTGCCTGGGCGCCCAAAAGCATCGTGCCCTACCTGAAACTGGGTTTGGGTGTAGTTGACTGGGAGTTTGCACAATATGGTGATTTTGTCGACTATCAGACCGAAACCATCTACTATGAGGATTACCTGACATCAGGTTCCACACCTGGACTTCAAGCAGGTATGGGAGTGCGGGTGAAAGTAACCCCAAAAATGGATTTCAACTTAAACTACAGTTACACTCTCGCTGAAGACGATTTCGATAATGGAGACTTTTCGGGTTTCGGAGATCTCGATCTCAGCTCAAAATCAGCAAGCATTGGCTTGACCATCAAATTCTTCTAGGAGGTCATCATGAGAATCGCAACTTTGTTACTTGTCATCAGTTCAGCTGTCTTTGCCCAGCTTTCCTTTGAAGACCTGGAGAAGCAAGTGAAAGCGGGAAAATCAGAATCTGTCTTAATTCCTCTTGTTCAAAACGAGGGTGTTTCCTTTCCAATTAATTTGAAATACCTCAAAAAAATGAAAAAAGCCAGTTTCCCCGATTACCTGATCGATGAACTGGTTGTCAATCATACGGTGCAGCAGACTGAGCGAAGCGCTCAGGGTGGCGGCTATAGCCATTATCCCGCCAGTTATTCTGGATATTACGGGTACAACTGGTATAACAGCTGGTACCTTTTTGATTTCTGGTATGACTCTCCCGATTTTTATCGGTGGTGGAGTCCCTATCTGGGTATGTACAACTATGCCAGTTATTGGAATTTCTATGGTCCATTCGGATTTGGCTGGTGGCGTGAAACAGCGGGATTGTATCGGCCTGGCAACCGTTTGACACCTGACGGCTACAGAAATAGCTACGATGAAAGAGAAAGAGGTCAGGCAGTTTCGCGCTCTCGTGGCGGTGGTAAAGCAACCTCCAGCGAGCACTCGCGACACCGTCAAGCTGTTTCCCGCTCTTCCTCGAGATCCAACCGACACAGTGTTTCCCGAACATCATCCCGGAGTTCACGTTCCGAATCGCGTGCGGTAAGACGGGGTCACTAACATGGTTTACCATTTACGCTACTTCAAAACCCGATGGCGCTATGTTGACATTGGCTGAATGACACGGCACATTCTGCTCCTTGCATGAGTTGAAACGCAACCTCGCGGTGAAGCAGAACCGCGTATGGGCATGGCGTATGAAAGAACAGAAAAAATTTGAACAGTTCTTTTTCGATGTTGAAACAAGATACCGGCTCTTTAACATGGCCGCACATTTTAAGAAGCCGCTGTTCCTATGTACACCCACACTGGCTGAAATGGCTCAACGTGAGGGAAGAAAGTACCTGCTGCTCGATCGCGACCAGCGCTTTCGCGCGCTAAAGGGTTACCGCTACTTTGACCTTTTCAAACCCCACTTCATAGAAGAGCCATTTGATGCCATATTTTGCGATCCTCCCTTTTCCAATATCTCCATTCCTTTTTTCTACAAGGCCATTCAAACGATCAATGGGTTTCAAATGACCGAGAATGTGTTCATCTGCTACATCTCTTCCAATCAGAAGGCGTTGCTCGACACCTTTTCGGACTATCACTTAGTGCGCTATCCCGAGTCGTTGAGATACCAATCCGTCAAACGGCAAACACAGGAAAAAATTTTTCTGTTTGGTCCCGGGCAATTCCTCAAGTATGATGCTAAAAAAAACTCGAGGGGAGAGGGATGAAGAGAAAAGCTATAATCGCACTCATTTGTTGTATTGGAACATGGATTTTTACCCAGAACGTTCAGAGTCAACAAAGTACTTCGGGCTTGGGTTTTGAAAGCTCTTTGGAGTATATGGATCAATATGTATTCAGGGGCCGCGTATTAGATGAGGATCCCGCTTTAAACAGTAATCTGACTTTGAGTGTGGGACGGCTGTCTTATTCGTATTATATGCATCGGGATTTCAGTTCAGATAATGATTCTTCTTTTAAAGAAACCAATCACTCCGTTGAAATGACCTGGCTTTTGGGTACAGCTGTTCAGACCATGGGATACAGGTTCTATGATTTTGGTGGTATTTTACCTGATACACAGGAATTGTACTATCGCATAGCCTATCAATCCACTTGGCGTCCAACTCTCGGGACATTCTATGATATTGACAATTACAACGGGTATTATTTTGACTTATCCCTGGAGCGGCTGCTGCCTTTGACCAGAAAAAGCCTGGCAGGATTGAAATTCTATTTAGCCGGAGCATCGGGCCTGATTGAAAAATCCAATCGAGCTGGAGAAATCAAGGAATATGGTTACTTTGCAGATGACGGCCTGACTAATGGATATGCCAAACTCTTTTATCGATGGTACCCGACCAGTCGTTGGACAGTCGAGCTTGGTTATCGTTATTACCGGTCCTTTGACGATCAGTTAAAAGATGATCCGCTTACAGGAGAGTCATTCAACATGGTTTCAGCAAAAATTCGCTATATTTTTCCTTAATAGTTGACACTGAACGTGTCACCTGCGTGAGCACAGAGTTAAAATGAAAGACCGGAGCAGGGTGAATTGGATTTCCTCTCCTGGCCCCTGTTTTATAATGATATGATAAGAAAGAAGGTCAGGGCAGATTATTGAGGGAGGTTGTATGAGTAAGCCTGAAGTACTCGTGATTGAAGATGAGGAGGATATCCTTCATCTTTTGTTTTTTAACCTTAACAATGCCGGATACAGTGTTCGCGTTGCTGAAGATGGGAAAAAAGCGCTGAAGGAAGTGAAGAAATCTTCTCCCGATCTTATCTTGCTGGATTTAATGCTCCCCAAAATGAGTGGTCTGGATGTTTGTCGTACATTGAAGAGCAAGAAGAAGACCCGAGACATTCCCATTATCATGGTAACAGCCAAAGGCGGAGAAACCGACGTTGTCAAGGGACTTGAGGCCGGTGCAGACGATTACGTAACCAAGCCGTTCAGTCCCAAGGTTCTTTTGGCCAGGATCAATGCTGTGTTGAGAAGAAAACAACAGTCCAGTCCAGAAGACGAACTGGTTGTTTCTCATGGGGAAATCACCTTCCAGCTCAATGAACACAAGGCTTACCTCGGTAAACAAGCCCTTCAGCTTACACCCATGGAATACCAGTTCTTACTCCTGCTGGCTAAAAAGCCCGGCTGGGTTTTTACACGAAATCAAATAGTCGATGCCATCCGGGGTGAGGACTACGCTGTTACCCAGCGGAGTGTGGATGTTTTGGTGGTGGGCCTGCGTAAAAAATTGAGAAAGGCCGATGAAAATGGGGCCTGCTATATTGAAACCGTCAGGGGTGTAGGTTACCGATTGAAGCATGAAGGGTTGATGCTGAATGACTGAAGAGGGCGCAACCAAAAAATCAACCATGGTTTATTGGCTGTATCAGTCCTATCTCATCATTCTTGGGTTGGGCCTGCTTTTCGTCATTGTTCCCGCATCATGGATACTCATAAAGAGCTATGAGGGTCAGGTTGAGGAGCAATTGGCGGACAAGGCAGAATTGATAAAAAAGATCATAGCGCATAACGAGCGTCGTGATGACTACGCGTCCCACTTCGAAGCGATATTCAGTGACAGTCCTTTCAGAGTGACTTTAGTTGACGCAGACGGAACTGTCATCGTTGAAACAGACACCAACTCAAAAAAAATGGAAAACCACGCAAACCGCCCTGAGATTATCAAAGCCTGGACGGGAAAAGACAATTACGAGAGAAGGTACAGTCATACGCTTGGAAAGAATATGCTTTACTATGCGACAGCTTACCTGGATCAATACGTGGTTCGTGTCTCAAAACCCATTCGGGCCATCCACTCCACACTCTTTGGTTATCTCCTGAAAATAGCGATAACGGCTCTTTTGGCGGCGCTTTTAGCGGTTTTTGTCAGTATTTATGTCGGGAAAAGGTTGACTATGCCGCTCAAAAAGCTGGGAAATCAGGCCGACTATCTCGCTAAGGCTTTTTTAGATGTCGATATTGAACCCAGCTCCAAGTTTATACAGAAAAAGGAACAGTTATCTGAATTTAAAACCAAAGAATACCATCAGCTATCTGAAACCATGAACCGCATGGCTGCCCAATTGATTGCGACAGTAAACAGTCACAAGGAGCAATCCTATTTCCACAAAGCGCTGCTCAAAAGTATGGTGGAAAGTGTCTTGGCCGTGGATATGGATGGAAATATACTCATTTGTAACAGGGCCGCAGAGGAAATGTATCAATTGCCGAAAGATCGCTGTCTTCCAGGGCAAAATGCAGCCATTTTTATTCGTAACCAGGTACTCCTCCATTCAATCCACGAGACCATGGAATCAGGCGAACCGTTGGTTAAGGAAATTAAAGTGTACAACCCCACTGAACGATCCCTGGAAGTCACTATTGTGCCTCTCAAGGGGTTTGATGGCAATCAAATGGGGGCCGTGGCTGTCGGACAGGACTTGACAGGAGTTAAAGCGGTTTCCAAAATGAGAAAAGACTTTGTTGCCAATGTGTCTCATGAGCTAAAAACACCCATTACAGCGATCAAGGGATTTATTGAAACCCTTCTTTCCTCTTCCGAAACAACCGCTGAAGATCAAAAGACCTTCCTCGAGATTGCACTGAAACACACGGATCGGATGAATGCCATCATAAGCGATCTCTTATCCCTGACCCACCTTGAAGATCGCAAAAACGATTTTGAGCTGCATAAAACGCAACTGAATTCAATCGTTGAAGAAGTCATCGAGTCGTGTCAAGAGATGGCTGCAGAAAAGAACATCACATTGGAAAACCAATTGAGTGCTCCTTGTGAAGTACGGGCGAACATGCTGCTCCTCGAGCAGGCATTTTTCAATATTTTGAGCAATGCCATTAAGTACTCACCGGAGAAAACAGCGGTGCTGGTTAAAGTCCAGGAGTTTCCGAAGTACTGTCAAATTGACTTCATTGATGAAGGAGAGGGTATTCCCAAAAAATATCGCAAACGCATCTTTGAGCGTTTTTTCAGGGTGGACAAGGGAAGAAGTAAAAAAGTAGGCGGTACTGGATTGGGATTGGCCATTGCCAAGCACATTGTCGGTGTTCACCACGGTAAAATCATGGTCAGCAGTAAAAAGGGAAAAGGAAGTGTGTTCACTGTTCAAATTCCTAAACTGGACACGGAACGAACTGGCTTCAGGATGGATGTACAGGAAAGTGAAAATCCACTGGGCACTTTCGATCCATCGGCAGGCTCTCAAGAAACGGCTGCATCCTGAGTCTCTTGAGTCAAAGAGGGCTTTAAGGGTTTGAACTTAAACCCTTAAAAAGCAATTGCACCAAACGGATGCGCTTTTGTTATCAAATAATGTGCGTTTTTTCAAACCAGTTGTGGTTTTAGAATGGTATATGTGGAGCAATTCATCCAAATCACGGATGTTGAGCTGAACTTTTCCGGCTGAATCTTTGTTGTTGAAGGCATAAAAATGGTATTCTAATGCCTGATACTACGCTTTAGGATGAAATATGTACTCCATTATTTACAACGCATCAAACTTGGTCACACTTGAAAATGACAACCTGAAGGAGGGGCCCAGAAAAGGTAGTGCCATGGCAGAGCTGGGAGAAATACCGGGTGGAGCTGTGGTTTATTCAGCTGGGAAGATTGTTGAAACCGGAACATCAGAGGCTCTTTTGAAAAAGTACCCTGATCCGATCGATCTCATCGATGCAGGCGGGCGTTTAGTCATGCCTGGCTTTGTCGACTGTCATACCCATTTGGTTTATGCGGGGAATCGATCCTCAGAAATGTTGCAGCGTCTTCAGGGAGCCACTTATCTGGATATCCTGAAAGCGGGTGGTGGCATTAACAAAACAGTTAGGGCCACTCGGGAGGCATCCAGCGATGACCTGAAACGTCTGGGTATGAATCGTCTCGATCACATGCTGAAACACGGAACGACAACCGTTGAAATTAAATCGGGTTATGGGTTGGATGAAATGACTGAACATAAAATCCTGGATGTTATCGGAGAGTTGAAGTCCAGTCATGTCATCGACATGGTTGCCACGTACCTCGGTGCTCATACCGTACCAAAAGACCGCGACAGATGTGAATACATTACATGGTTGAAAGGCGCAAGCCTGTCGACATTTCAGAAGAAAGCGGAGTTCTTTGATATTTTCTGTGAAGATGGAGCCTTCTCAAAGGAGGAGTCCATTCAACTATTGGAGGCAGCCCAAAGTGCAGGTTTCAGATTAAAAGCTCATGCCGGGCAGTTCAATGACCTTGGCTTGACCGGAGTGGCCGCCAAAATGGGTGCTGTTTCCGTGGATCACCTCGATCATATTGACGATCACCAGATCGATCTCATGGCTGAAACGGACTGTGTCGGCGTGTTTTTACCGGGTGTTCCCTTTTTCCTCAAGACGGGCGTTTTCCCCGACATGAAGCGTTTCAGGGATCGCGCTGCTGCCTTTGCCATCGCCTCGGATTTCAATCCCGGCTCTTGTCCTTCGTTTTCCATGCCCATGATGGTCTCTCTGGCGGTACTGCACTGCAATGCCACTTTGCCAGAAGCCATTTGTGCCTCGACCCTCAATGCCGCTTACGCAATGGGTGTCGGCAATGAGACAGGCTCTCTGAAAGCAGGCAAAAAGGCGGATTTCATCGTGCTGGACATACAAACGCTCGATGAACTTCCCTACTACTTTGGCACCTGTCTGACACACTGCGTACTCAAGAATGGAGAGGTGGTCTTTCAGTCAGAGATTTGAAAGATACGCTTGCAGACAGATTAGCTGAGAAATTGTTTGCTGAGTATACTTATGCTGAAATAAAAAGCGGCTCCTCAAGCGACGTGAAAGGAAATTCCATTCCTGTTATCCTGACGACTGGCATTGACGATCTGATGTCGGGAACAAGAACTCACAGGCTAACTTTTTTTCGTTTCATGAGTATAGTCCTTTTGTGTGTTGGCTGAATATGTTAATTTATTAGGTGTGACGCGTGTTCTTAGAGATTTTTTTAAATCAGTATTCGTGTGTTTTTTCAGAATCCCGCAAAGCTATTTGACAGTTTTGACAAAAAAATAAGGTATCTGATTGAGACGATCTCATTAGGGCGTATCTTCAAAATGATTTATTTTGGATTGTCATGACGGCACACAGATGTGTGGCCTTTTTTGAGGTAGAGAAGTTACATGGGGAAATGGTCTAAATCGGCGAGACAGGCATTGCGAGCGAAAGAATTCTTGCAGGCAGGTGATTTCTACAAAATGGATGGAAGTTACCGGGCAGCCATCCGCGCCTATTTGAAGGGAAAGCATTTTATCAATGCGGCCGTGGTGTACGAACAGATAGGGAAACCCAAAAAGGCCGAGAAAATTTTGAGAAAACAACTTCTGTGGCAGGACTTGGCTTCTTTTCTCGTCAGACAGCACAGAGAGCACGAGGCGATTGAAGTCTATCAGCTCAATGGACGTAAATTTGAGGCAGCTGAGCTGTATGAGAAAATGAATCGTCCTGAGCCTGCTGCCTACCTATATATGGAATTGGGTTTTCACGAAAAAGCCGGACGTCTGTTTACTAAGTCAAGGAATTTCGAGCAGGCTATTATTGCTATAGAAACGGCGATGTCCAAGCTTGACACGAAAATGGAGCGAACTCACACGAATAAAGCATTGAAAATGAAGGAGTGGTTGGCCAACTTGCATCTTGGAGCAAGGAAGTATGTTCAGGCCGCAGAACTATTTTCAGAATTGCTTAAACACGATCTGGCAGCGAAAAGCTATCTTAAAGCTGAAAAGCCTTTAGAGGCAGCTTCAGAATTAATTAAAGCAGGTCGATTAGACAACGCCAAGACCGTTCTGGAAGGACAAAGCAGTGTGGACGCGCGAGTTTTGCTGGGTAAAATCTACGCTGAAGAAGGAGATATGGAAAAGGCAGTTGAATTCCTGAAGGATACATCTGAGCACACCCTTCTCAGTGAGGCATTTGAACAGATGGGTTTGTACAAGGAGGCTGCAGAGCACCTTGAAAAGAGCGGTAAATTGATTCGCGCAGCGAATTTTTATGCCAAAGCTCATGAATTTAAAAAAGCAGCATTAATTTATGAAGAAAGAACATACCACCAGGAAGCTGCGGTATGTTATGAAAAAGCAGACAACTATCTCCATGCCGCGAAACTCTATAAGCTAGTCAAAGACAATTACAAAACAGGAGAATGCTTATTTAAATCGGGAAAATTACAAGATGCACTGCCTTTTTTACAGCTCGTAGATGAACATGACTCTAATTATCCCATGGCTAAACGCTATATGGCGGAGATTTTTTACACCATCAGAGATTTCAATATTTCATCCAAGCTTTTTGAAGAACTAATACGTAAGCACGGGTTCACATTGAGCGAAACAAATATGGATATTTACTATCGCCTGGCCCGATCTCTGGAATCACAGGGTAAGGGAGAAGAAGCCCTCCAATACTTTGAAAGAATTTATACAAGGAAGTCGGACTATTTAGATACCAAGCAGAGAATGAGAGCGCTTTCTGAAAGATTGGGGCGAATCAAGCTGGTCAGTCACTCGAGTGCTCCCCTGACAGCGAAAGAGCTTAAGCCGGGTCAGATCATTGCGGACCGCTTTCGGATTGACAAGGAAATTGGCAAAGGGGGCATGGGATATATTTTTAGCGTTTGGGATATCAGCCTGAGTAGAACAGTGGCCTTGAAAATGCTGATTCACTCCAAAGGTGACCTTGAAGAACTCAAGGCTGAGCTCATCACAGCCCGAGAATTAACACACCCCTATATCATCAAGGTTTTCGATATTGGTCAGTGGAGAGATGTCAGCTACTTCACCATGGAATTGGTAGAAGGAAAGACCTTGAAGGAGTTTATAGAGAGCGAAACCCGCAGCAGTCTCGAACAGAATCTCCTGCTTTTTACACGCATTTGTGAAGGCATAAAAGCAGCACATGATCAGGGTGTCATCCACCGGGATTTGAAGCCCCAGAATATCATTATCACCGCTGACGGAACACCCAAAATTCTTGATTTTGGCATTGCTCGAAGGTATACCGGCCAAAGTAAAAAACAAGGGGTGAGCGGCAGCCCAAAATACATGGCTCCGGAACAAATTTTAAACGAGGATATGGACCCAAGAACCGATATTTACGCATTGGGTATTATCATGTACTACCTTTTTACAGGTAAAGAACCTTTTACGGGAAATAATGCCAACGAAATCCTCCTTAAGCAGATTAATCAACAACTGCCTGACCCCATGCTGCTGAATAGAGAAATACCATTCTGGCTGGTAGAAATCATACAGCATTGTTCCAATAAAAATAAAGATTTGAGGTATTCTGATGTTCAGGAGCTCTTGTCTGAATTAAAACTCAATATGGTGGACCTTAATTCATGAAACAGAAACTCATTCTGCTCTTTTCCAAAAAGAACAGATCGCCAGGCTTCCGGTCTCTGCAATTGGAGCTTGGGTCAGTGGAGACAGACCAGTTTTATTTGCTGCTGGTAGAGCGTCTTGTAACAGAAGTATTCCCGCTTGAAAGGGATTATGAAGTGTGTCTCGCCACAGACTACGATACAGACTTTCTCGAGAAATGGATGGGAAGACACTGGCCTGTTATTTCACTTGCTGACCGGTCTCCAAATGAGTATGTCTCATGTATCTTAAACGCGGCCCCCATGAAAGACGCCGACAAATTATTGATCCTTTCAGCGGGTACAATGAGTGTGGATGAAAATCAAATCAGTTCGATGTTTGATTCAATTGATGAAAAAACGATTCTGTACCAAATGGGGTCGGATGGATATCTCGCCAGCGTAGGGGTTCACCAGAGTAATTTAGCCCTTTTTGATAACCTGGATACACTCGACGAGTATATGGAAGATATTTTAACAGTGCGAATAGAACACTATCATTTGAAGGTGAAGAAAGAAGAAGATCTCATTATACCGGGTGACTTGACGCAATTAGCCGTTTTCAGAAATCAACTGCCAGATGAACATTTCGTAGCAAAAAAAATAGACGACATGATTTTAGAGAAACTTGAACCGGACCCATCATCTAACGATCTTGAAACTCACAGCCGTTCCATTCAAATTGATTTGGCTCAGGATGAAGGTGAATGACGGTCTGTTTTAAGTGAGCCTGGCCCTTAAAGCCGGGAAGTAATTTAGACCAAACTTGAAGTGGTGAGCCCCAGGTAAAGTTCATTTCCTCTTTTTTTACAGGGTGCTCAAATGTGAGGGAATAAGAATGGAGCGCCAGATTCTTGCCATCAAAACGACGTGTAGCACCATATCGGAAATCACCCAACAGGGGAAAACCGCGGCTGGAAAATTGAACGCGAATCTGGTGAGGACGTCCTGTTTTTAGTGAAATATCTACCGCGGTCATTCCATTTTTACTCCATACAGGGTTAAAAGAGAGCAGCGCCTTTTTACCGGCGGGGTGGGATGGAGAAACAACCTTAACTTTCTGATCTCTTTTTGCAATACAGTCTTTCATTTCACCAGGGCTGTCCAGATGCCCTTCCACGATGGCAAGATAGCGTTTTACGGGCGTTCGATTTTTCCACTGGGCTGTCAATCGGGATGCGGCCTTGGATGTTCTCGCTACCACCATCACACCTGATACAGGTCTGTCCAGGCGGTGTACCAAACCTGCGTAAACATTGCCCGGTTTTGAGAACGCTTTTTTTAAATAGTTTTTACTCCAGGAAATGACATCATCATCGCCGGAGTGGTCGCCCTGAGACAGAAAGCCAGCTGGTTTCCCTATGACCAGCAGATGATTGTCAAGATAGAGGACAGAAGGTTCATTCACAGTGTCTTGCCTTCTGACCTTTATGCCAACCAGATGGTTTTGATGTTGACGAATTCTTTGATGCCGTAATAGGAGAGTTCTCGTCCATAGCCGGAGATCCCGACTCCGCCAAAGGGCAGTCTGGGATCGGATTTCGTCATGCCGTTGATAAAAACAGCGCCTGTTTCAATCTGTCTGGCAAGTCGTATGCCTCGATCGGTATCAGCGGTCCATAGACTCCCTCCCAGGCCGAAACTCGAGCGATTGGCCAGGTCGATGGCTTCCTGCTCTGTTTTAAATCGAATCAACGGCAGCACAGGGCCAAAAGTTTCCTCTTTGAAAACAGGCATGTCCGGCGTGATATCACCCATTAATGTGGGCTGATAAAAGCACGCTGTGCCGGGAACGGGCTGACCTCCTAGCAGAACTTTTGCTCCCATCTTCTGTGATTGAATAACCTGGTTGTGCAGTTCATCGCGAAGATCAGGTCTGGCAAGAGGACCGATCTGTGTGTGGTGATCCATAGGATCGCCCACTGTGAGGTTTTGAATTTGCGAATACATGATATCGCGGAAGCGATCGTAAATAGCGTCCTGAATGATGAACCTCTTGGCGGCAATACAGCTTTGTCCTGCGTTCATCATTCGGGCAATAACGGCTGTTTGCGCACATATTTCAAGGTCGGCATCGTCGAATACCATGTATGCATCGGAACCACCCAGCTCCAAAAGTGATTTCTTTATTTCCAGACCTGCTTTGGAAGCAACCTGACTTCCGGCCCATTCACTTCCCGTTAGTGTGACTGCCTGAACTGTGGGACATTCCAATACCTTGCCAACCTGACTGCCTGAAATTAAGAGCGCTCTGAATAGATTGGTGGGAAATCCCGCTCTTTGAAACAGGGACTCTATTTCCAGGGCACAGCCGGGAACATTGGAGGCGTGTTTTAACAGACAGGCATTACCCGCCATGAGGCCGGGTGCCGCAAATCGGAATACCTGCCAAAGTGGGAAATTCCAGGGCATGACGGCTAGAACAGTGCCCAGAGGTTCAAAAGAAGCAAAAGCCTGCCTGCCATCGCTTTCAAAAAACTCGTCTTCAAGCATGGTTTCCGCTTGCTCGGCGTAGTATTCACAAACCCAGGCGCATTTTAGAACCTCTGCGATGGATTCCTTGAAAACTTTTCCCATTTCAAGAGTGATGAGGGTGGCCAAATGATTTTGTTGCTCTCGAAGAAGCCCGGCCAGGCGAAGCATGTGCCTTTTTCGCTCCTCGAAAGAGGTTTGCTTCCATGATTGCCAGGCTAGATGGGTTACATGGGCGATTTGCTGTGCTTCCTGATCGGTATGGGTTGGGTAGGTTTTTATGAGTTCCATTGTTGCCGGATTGATGGATTTCATGCTGCCTCCAGTTTTCTGATAATAAAAAAAAGAAATCAAGAGATATTATATCCCATGCTTCTATGAGGTCAAAATAGACAAACGACTAAAGGAATACAGAAATAATTCGATACAATCTAAGTAGTCATGGTCTTTAGGATTGAATATGGCCTTATTTTTTTTCAAATCCAAATCTAAATCAGCAGACGGAGTGATCAACCATCCAGATGAAGTACTGGCCTATCTCGATGAAGTCATCAAAAAGAAGTTAGGCCTTATGATTTCAACAACAATTCGAAATGTTGATGGACAGATTTTCTTTTTAGAGGAAAAGCAGGGTTTGATGCGGGTTCAGGGCGAGGGTATTGGCAGCCTGAAAAAAGGAACCAGTGTTACCTGTGGTTTCCCTTTGGATCGCAGTTGGTTTTCTTTTACGTCGAAAGTGCAAATAAAAGACAACAAAACGTTTCTGTTCATTCCTGAAGAAATCAAGCATGATGAACGCCGCAGGCATGCCCGTACGGCTTTTTCAGCACGTGAACAGGTGAAAATAACCGTTCTGGAAGGCCTTGGGAAGGGAAATGGTGTTTTTGGACATGCCATTGACCTCAGTTGTGAGGGGCTCTGTCTCTCCATTGACAAGGCTATGAGATTAGAGCACGAAAAAGAAATACCTGCATCTCCGTCCCTTTTTAAAAGAGGAACAGAGTTGATGTTAGTCAAGGTCAACAGAATTCCAGGCTGTGCTCCATTTGAATGTCAGGGCAAAGTCGTCAGGTTATGCAAAGATGGTAAGTGGAAACTGGTCATTCAATTGAAAAAAGTGCCTTCTGTTGTTCAAGCTCAGATCGAGAATTTCGTCAACTCAAGGTCAATACCCTTCAAGCTTGTACGACGTAGTAGAAAAAAATGCAGCGATGAGAACAAGCTAAATCGCGGTTTTCCCATGTCGAACAAAACAGCGGATTCTAACGGTGCTGCAGTTCCGGTTGTTGAAGCAAAAGGTGACTCAGTCGTGCATCATGAGATGGCGGCGGCCAATGAATTACCCGAACAGTCAAACATTCAGGAAACCCAGGACCAGCAGCCTGTTGAGATGAAACAGGAGCGAGCTCTCACCTGTGCCTCCGCAAACAAAAAACCAACCGTTATTACACTGGGTAAAGAGCTGATCCCCTTTTTGCTGTTCCTGAAAAAAAGAACGAACTGGTATCCGGAGGACCGTTTTGAGGGCTTGGTAAAACAATTGAACGAAGTTAAACCTGAAGCCCTTATCTTTTCAACCAGTGTCGCAGGGGCTGAGACCTTCACGTTAATGAGTAAAATCAGAGAAACAGGATTGCTGGAAAACGTCACAGTCATTCTTGCCCATTCAGAACCACTGAGTTCAAAGCTCCAAATTAAACTGAGAATGATGGGTATCGACCGAACCTTGAAGATCCCGGTAGAAGATAAATGCAAGCTGTTAGAGATTCTAGACCCGTAAAATGCCTTGCAACGTAGAATCGTGAAGAAATACACACAAACACATGTGGATGAGAAACAGAGCGTAAGCTGTTTAAGCTGTAATTTTCTCAAATAAAAAGGAGCGTAAATGTTAGTTATGAAAAATAAAAGGTCATCTTTGGTAATAAAGTTTGTTTTTTTTACAGTACCTATTATTGTGATTGCCATGACTGCTATCTCTCTAACAGGTTACAGGTATGCCAAAAAGGAAATTGTAAAAAATTTGAGGAGTGAAATGAGTCTTCAGGCACAGAAGACTTCTTCAACAATGAATGGGTTTCTTTTAAAAGAGAGAGCCGTGGCTCAAGGATTAGCAAAAGCCACTGAAAATATTCTCACAGAGACATACATTGCCAAAGACTACGAGAAACTTCTTGTTCTATTTTTGGGTATTTATCCTGAGGTTGCCGGAATGGGCATATGGTTTAAAGAAAATGCTTTTCCAGGAATCAAAAAAGCAGCTCCTTACGTCTATAGAGACGGAAACCGCATTGTAACAAGCGATGAATACACAAAGAATGACTTCAATATATGGACAAGCGAGTGGTATCAGGTTGGAACGGCCTCAAAGGATGGCGGATGGACGGAAGCTTACAAGGATGAAGTTACCGGAGTTTCCATGACAACGGTCGCCTACCCCATCTACGATAGAACCCTGCATCATCTTTTGGGGTGCGTCACGGTGGATGTAGATATTTCAAACCTGAAAAAAGCTGTCAATGACATGAAAATTAGCCATGGAGGCAACAAATTCCTAATTTCAAATAGCGGGGTATTTCTTGCTGGTGTATCAGATGATAAACTTATGAAACAAAGAGCACAAGACGATCCAAATATAATGTTTGCTGAAGCGATAAATTCTATGCTCAATTCAACGCAGACTGGACTCTTTGAGTTTGAAAAGAATGGCAGCGATTTTTGTGCTTTTTATGCTCCTCTGGAAGAAACCAGCTGGTACATTATCCTAGAGTTTGAAAAGGAAAGAGTACTTGCATCTCTGAATAACCTGCAATACTTTTTTCTCGGTATTGGTTTTCTTTCTGTGATAGTGATGACCATGGCAATTTACTTTTTTACACGTATAGTTATTGTTCGCCCTATAAATGGTGTTATAGCAAGGCTCAAAGACATCGCCCAGGGCGAGGGCGATCTGACCATGCGCTTGAAGACCAAATCAAAAGATGAATTGGGTGAACTTGCCTTATGGTTCAATGTGTTTATGGAAAAGATACAGTCCATTATTACTAAAATTAGCGACAATACCAATAGAGTAGATGGCGCATCAGGAGATCTGTCCGATATTGCCGCAGAGTTGTCTTTCCAGGCAGACAAGACTTCTGACCGTGCCAACAATGTCGCAAAAGCGACAGCAGAGCTGAAAGACTCTATTACAACGGTTGCCGTTGCTATGGAGCAATCAACAGCCAATACGTCGATGGTGGCAAGTGCTTCGGAGGAAATGTCCGCAACCATTTCGCAAATTGTGGAAAGCGTAGAAGAAGCCTCACAAATATCCGATGCTGCCGTAAATCAGGCTGAAGAAACTGCTAAAAGAATGGAAGAGCTTGAACAGGCAGCTCTGACCATTTCCAATGTAATCGAAACCATCACAGATATTTCAGAAAAAACAAATCTTCTGGCTCTCAATGCCACTATTGAAGCTGTAAAGGCAGGAGAGGCAGGAAAAGGGTTTTCTGTTGTTGCCACAGAAATCAAAGAACTGTCATCTCAGACCTCAGAAGCGACAAATGATATAAAAAATCAAGTTAGCGAGATTCAGCAAAGCTCCAACCATACCATTTCTTCAATTGATGAAATAGTAAAAATTATTAACCAAATCAACAAAATTATCCATACCATCACCATAGCTGTAGAAGAACAGGCTAAAGCTACCCAGGAGATTACAGCCAATATTGTCCAGGCAAATGAAGGACTTATTGAAATCAACAGAAATGTCAATCAAGGGGCTTCCATATCCAGTGAAATCAGTAACAATATTTCTCAGGTCAGCGAAGCTGCCAAACAAGCGACAGGGAAGAGTTCTGAACTTAAGGGTCAGTCTGCTCAATTACAGGAGCTTTCTTCTGCACTCAAAGAAATTGTCAATTCTTTTAAAATAAGTGGTTAGGTGGGCACAATCAGACAAAGCGTTTCCTGCAAGAGCGAAGCTGCTTGCAGGATGCTTTTGAAGATGTGCCTTCCTATTGTGCTTTCTTTACTGTCTTTCGAGTAAACTCCGCAATAATTGGTATCCTGTTTTTTCATTCAGAGAGATTGAAACACAGGCCTATTAGATTCAGTTCAGACAACCATCGGGAGTCAAACTGAATTTCTGAACTCACATTCCGCAGTTTATGATACCACGTGAAGTCTATTTATAAATATTGAATTAAAAAGAGATAAAAAAGCACTGAGCACATGAATATTTTTCTGACATAGTAGACAGGAAAGCCATATTCACATGGCTTGACTTTGACAAAAGGCAGGCCTGAAGCAAGACGTGTTTACCAAACTAGAGAGAACATAGTGGTCTTGTGTAAAAAATACCTCCAGAGTTATCAAAACATATGCGGAAGAGATGTCTGCCCTGTATGGCAGGTTCCTTTCCCTGTTAAGCGCTCTGTCATGAGGTCCGAAAAGTCCATGTCTGCCTTTTTTGCCGGTTGCCTTCTGTTTTTCGCACAGTCAAGGGTATGATCTGTGTAAAAACCTTTTTCTGGAGCTTTTCCATCTTGAAAACAACGGGAAGACTTTTTAAAAGGGAAGATCCTCCCCACCGGTAATCATCCATAGCTGAATCCAGGCGCGGACGATCCTGAGCCGGGCGATTTCGCGCGTGGTTTGATGTTTTCGGAACTGAGCTTCAGCGTCCAGCAGGTCGTTAATGGTCGATCGGCCTTCCCGGTAGCGGGCACGCTCCACCCGCAGGGTTTCCCCGGACTGGACAACTCCCCGTTCTTCGACTTCGAAGGCGTCCTGCCCGTTTTCAATGGCAGCGATTGCCGACCTGACCTCAAGCTGTATGCCACGGCGGGCTTCTTCCAGGTCACAGCGAAGCGAATCGGTGCGGGCGTCAATGGCGGCAGCTTGAGATTTTCGGGTACCGGCGGCAAAGGGTGTCCAGCTTAGGGTGAGCGCCATCTGATACCATTCATTTTCAGTAAAGATCGCGTTTTTGTCCCAGACATAGGCGGCCTCCATGTTCAGTTTTGGCCAGGCTCCTGCCCGCACGGCGTGATGCCGTTTTTCCGCGGCCTCGATGGCAGTTTGGAGGGCGGCCAGATCCGGGCGCTGTTCAAGGGCTGCGGCAAGGGATACCGAAACCAGCGGTGCTTTGCGGTTCATTAAATCCGGGACAGGTTCAGGCTCCACTGCTCCGCTGTGGTTCACAGCCCGGGCAAGGGCGAGCAGGGCGATGTCGCGGGAGCGTTTCAATTTCGCCAGTTCCAGACGAGCCTGGTCGCGAGCCAGTTCCATTTTAAGCGCATCGGTCTCCAGTACCCGGCCTGCTTCCACCATGTGCCGGATCTCATCGAGACCTGCGGACAGGCTTTTGACAAAGGCTTCAGCGGTGTTAATTCCGGCATCGATTTCAAGAATATCCAGGCAGGCATCACCAGCATGGGCAGCCATTTTTCTGCGGACCCATTTCGCCTTCAAAGATTGAGCATGGGCTTCATCACGGGCGGCAGGAGCCGCGTAAAGCAGTCCGGCCGGATCAAAGATAGGTTGGGAAACTGCCACTGAGGCGGTGATGTTATGTCGTCCACCTACTGAGAACGCACCGATAGGTGTTTCCAGGATCGGATTCCGGTCTCTCCATGAACGCGATGCCGATGAGCTGATGATCGGCCAGAGTGCTTTTCGCTTTTCGGCTTCGGCCGCTTTTTCCGCTGCAAGTACTGTGGCATCGGCAGCGGCAACTGCCGGACGGTTCATTGCCATCTCCATGGCTCGCCTTAGAGAAACACGGATCGGTTCATCCGCTCTTGCTGCTGAGCCCATGAAGACGACAGCGAGGGACAGGACGACCTGAGCGGCCTGCTTACCAGTAGCGGAAGTGTGAGGCGTTTTTGATCTGAACATGGCTCGGTACAGGGCAGGTACCACCACCAGCGTCAGCAGCGTAGAGGCCAGTAGTCCTGAGATCATGGCAGAGGCCAGGGGCGGCCAAAGGGTGGAGGAGGAGAAAGCCAGGGGCAGCAGACCGGCCACCGTTGTTGCGGTGGTCAGCAGGATGGGACGAATTCGACGAGCAACTGCATCCTCCAGAGCTTGTTCAATGCCGGTTCCCGCGCGCCGCCGATCTTCCACCACTTCCAGCAGCACGATGGCGTTATTGACGACAATGCCCACCAGCGCGACAACGCCGAGCATGGACGTAAAGCCAAAGGGTTGGTCGCCAATAAGCAGGCCGGGCACGATGCCGGCTGCAGCCAGCGGCACGGTGACCAGAATAAGGATCATGCGGCGGAATGAGTTGAATTCAGCCAACAGGACAGCCAGCAGGAGTAGCATCCCGATGGGAAGCGTATTCAGCAGGGCGGTGTTGGCTTCGCCGCTGCCTTCGGCGTCTCCACCGAAGCTGATATCAACACCCGCAGGAAGTGCAAGGGTTTCGAGCTCGGGCATTAGCTCTGTCAGGATGTCGCTGAAGGTATAGCCTTCCAATAGCTGGGACGACACCGTCACCACCCGGCGGCTGTTGTAGTGACGCAAGGCCGCAGGTCGCCAGACTGTCTCCAGACTTGCCATTTGAGCAAGAGGGATAGGCCGACCGTCCGCGGCGGCCACCGAGATGGATTCCAGATCATCCACGGGCAGATTTTCCCCGGCAGAGGAACGGATCACCACTGGTATGGGATCTTCTCCCATGTAAAGCTCGCCGATGGGAATTCCCCGAGTGCGACCATAGAGAGCGTGCGCCAGGTTTGCCCGGGACAGACCGTAGCGGGCGGCAGCGGCATCGTCGATTTTAAATCGGATCGTCGGTACACCCGGTCCAAGATCGTGGCGAACATCCGTAACACCCTTAATTTCTTTTAACCTCCTGGCTACGCTTACTGCGACGGTGTTGAGGTCTTCGAGATCATGACCGTAGATTCGAATCTCTACCGGCGCTCCCACCGGAGGACCCTGTTCGAGTTTACGGGCTACCAGCTCCACACCGGGAAGCTCGGTCTTGACGTAGTTTCGAGCCCAGTCAAGCAGTGCGGTTACCTCTTCCGTCTTTCGAGTTTCAACAATTAACTGGGCAAAATGCGGACTGTAGGGGATCCTGATCATATTGTAGTAAAATTTGGGCACACTCCGACCCATCAGAGCGGTGACTTTGACCACTTCCGGCTGCAACAGCAGGGCTTGTTCCAGTTTGCGCGAGGCTTTGTCGGTGGCATCCAGATGCGATCCCTCGACGAGTTTCAGATCCAGGACACACTGGTTGCGGTCTGATGTTGGGAAAAACTGGCGGTCGATCCATTTCGTGCCTGCAAACGACGCGGCTACTGCCACCATGGCGGCCAGAATAACCCATCTGGAGTGTCTGGTTGCAAAACGGGCCAGCTTTACTCCCAGTCGTTGGATCGGGGAAACCGTTCTTGTTATTTGTGGTTTGAGAAACATCCGGGAAAGCACAGGTGTCACTAACAGCGCAAACAAGTAACTCATTGAAAGGGTCAGCATGATGACAACGGGAATACTCCTGGTAAACTCGGCAGAGGATCCTTTGGCGATTAACATGGGAACAAAGGCGGCTAAAGTGGTGGCCGTGGCACCGGCCAGCGGTACCGCCAATTCCCGAACCGCTTCAACGGCGGCCGTCCGGGCGGTGGCACCCCGATCGAGGCGCCACTGAATATTTTCAGCCATCACGATGGCGTTGTCGACCAACATTCCGAGGGCAAGCACCAATGCGGCAATGGATATCTGATGAAGCACACCGCCTCCCCAGGCGAAAACGGCCAGAGATGAAAGCGTTACGAGCGGAACTACGGAGGCTGCCACCAAACCCATGCGGACGCCCATGGCCATAATCAGAATCCCGCCGACAATCAGGATCCCCAGCAGCAGGGATCGGCTCAGTTCTCCCAGTCTGGCTTTGATGCGTTTGGGTTGAAACGTCACTTCCTGAACGGTGACCAGTTTTAAGTCCGGTGTAAGGGTGTGGACTTTCTCGCGGACCACCCGCCCGAAATCGACCAGGTTAATGTCACGACGTGGAACGACGGCAATACCAAGAGCTCTTTCGCCATTTACCCGCATCCGTGAAGCGGTTGGTTCTCGCGGTCCCAGATGAACGCGCGCGATTTCACCCAGAGGAATGGAACTGCCCGAGGAAAGCGTGATCGGAGTGCTGGCAATTTCCTCAACAGAAGAAAATTCAGAGAGCGGTCGCAGCCGCACCGTCTTGTCTTCCAGTCGCAGCGAACCTCCGGCAATGATCCGGTTGCGGGCGTTGAGTCGGTAGGCCATTTGAATGGCGTCGATGCCAATGCGTCGAGCTGTCGCGTCATCCAGATCGATGGTGACCTGCTCTCCCGGGTCGGCCACAATTTCCACTCGGCTCACCATGGAAAGAGACAGCAAACCGTCTTTCAGTTTCCGGGCAGCGCCGAGAAGGGTCAGCGGATCGGCAGATCCCGAAACGGCCAACACTACGGAGTCCTGATCCATCAGGTCATCGTTCAGTATCGGCATGGACGCGTTGTCGGGAAATTCTCCATAGGCTGTTTCAAGAGCCTCGCGCACATCGTCCCAGGCTGCTGAAAAATCAGCTGTTTCTCCTCTTAATTTGACCACCACCACAGCGACTTCATCATAGGCCGTGGCCTCGATGGTTTTAATGGCGGCGACTTCAGCCAGAGCGTCTTCTATTGGCTCCAGAACGAGGCGCTCCACGCTTTCTGCATCCGCTCCCGGATAGGTTGCGACGATCTGACCCCAAAAATCGGGAAGGCGCGGGTCTTCCTGACGGATCATGGTCAACCACATCAGGGCTCCCACCACAGAGAGAAGTCCGGCCAGGGTCAAAATGAGCCGGCGCTGGTTGAGAATGGCGTCAATTGTCTTCATAATGCCACCTTCACCCTTTCACCGTCCGTCAGCATGGTATGGCCGGAAACCACCACGCGGTCGTCTTTCGATAAATTCCCGCTCACAACAACGCGGTTGCCGGAGAATGTACTCAGCGTCACCGGTACACGACGAACCATCTCTCCGTCGAGGCAAAAGACAAAGGGGTTGCTTGAACCCGGATTGAGGATAGCCGCAACAGGTAAGGTGATCTCCCCTTTGCTTTCAACTTCAAGGATGAGCTCTGCAGTCATGCCGGCGGCAAGGCCGGGTAGTTGTTCCAGTGTGGCCACTACAGGGAAAAGACGTCCCGCTGTGGCTGCAGCTCGGGCTACGGACTTGATCCGTCCGGAGACCTGTTTCCCGCCCGCCATCGGCAGCGTCACGCGGATAGGCTGCCCCTCGGCCAGTGTCATCGCTGTATTTTCGGGGACTTCAACCTGGAGTTCGATAGCCCCGTCTCCCGACAACTCGATGACCGGCCGGCCCGGAGCGGCGTACTCGCCCGGTTCCAGAAAAACAGCAGTTACCGTTCCGCCGAAGGGCGCTTTGAGTGTTGCCTCTTTCAAGACTCTTTCCGTCTCGTCCAGCCGGGCGTTTGCTGCTGTAAGCGACGCGTTGACAGCCGCCGCAGCAGCTGTAACGTGCTCCAGTTCTTCAGAGGTTGCCGCTCGCGCTTCTGCCAATGTTTCAATTCGCTGCCTGTCTCTCTTTGCCTGAGCTGCACGCACTTTTAATTCCGCCACTGTTGCACGAGCCATTTGAACCCTGTTCTCGTATTCATGAAGATCGATTGTGGCGAGCTCGATACCTTTTTTGACTCGGGAGCCCGCTTCAACCGGTCTCTTGACAAGGCGACCAGGGATCGAAAATGACATCACCGCGCGTTTCGCGGCTCGGGTAATTCCGGAAAACCGGATGACCCGTTTGGTGTTGATCTCTTTCACTTTGGCCACTTCAACAGTCGTTATTTGTTGTCGCGATGGTGTGGGCTGTGAAGGCTGTTCATTCCGCGGCCAGAGCCATAGAGTCAGGGCTGCTCCCAAAAAGATACATCCGAAAATAACACGCCAGTACCGGCTCCTTGTTTTCATAATTGCCTCCAGGTCAATCAACGGTTATAACTGGCCGACCAGTCAATTTTTTACTCAAAAAAAACCGCTCAGCGCGGCAGAATTCCCTCGAAAAAGATCTTGTTAATGGTATCCAGATAGGCCTTGTCCAGATCTTCCGGCAGGCCTTCCGAGCCGAAATTACGCATGAAATGCTCTTTATCCTGAAACCAGTGCCGACAGAGACCGAGAAAGGTGAACAGGATAAAGCGCGCATCGATATCCTGCCGGATGTGGCCGTTCCGCTGATTTTTTTCCAGCTCGTTTACTCCGATTTCTACCAGTTTTCTGTCTTTTTCCACGCATGCTTCCTGATCCCGTTCAAGAAACATCCAAACCAGGATTCGGATCATCTGCGGATTGTCTTGCAGAAAACGAAAATAAACGGCCACAGATTCGCGCAGCAAATCCAACTTGTGAGGAGGCTTGTTTTGGTCAAACATCTCCATCTGCTTCTGAAAATACTCTTTAAACCGGCGGCTCTTGACCTCTTTCCACAGTCCCTGCTTGGAGCCGAAATAGTGGTGAATCAAGCTCTTGGTAATACCGGCCCGCCGGGCAATCTGGCTCATGGCGCTTTTCCCGTACCCCTTTTCGAGAAACTCTTCTTCGGCTGCATCCAGCAGCGCTTTTCTGGTGGCTTCCGGGTCTCTTGAACGTTGAACACACATGTATTTATCTCCATCGTTATTTGCTGTTCGCTTGCATTTTGAATTGGAGCGAAGCCAAATGCTGTCGCCCTTTTGAACTCGTCACAGGGACGGTTCTTTTAACGGCCTCTTCCTGATCAGACTTATTAATTCATAAAAGGTTAATACAGCAATTCATTAACTGGCCGACCAGTTAAATATAGGTAGATGTATTCTTTTTGTCAAGTTAAAATGGATATGAATTGATGGCAAGAAGAACATGGTAATAAAAGGGAATAATTGCAGAAGCGCTTGCTGAGGAGGATTTGGCTGCTAAAGGAAATCGTATTTTAGGTAGCCAAGTGGGTGCACAAACGGAGGAAGGCTTGAGGCACATTGATCAACTTGTGGAAAAGCCAAGTGGTGAAACAGTTGCTATAGAGGTAAAATCTGGTTGGGCAAAGCGCACTGCAAAACAGGAGGCAAAAGACAACGCGATGGCAGCTAAAGGTGCAAAACTTGTTGGTAAGAATGCCCCAGACGCCTTGAAAGGAAAAACCAGGAAAATAAAAACAGAAGTGTACCGAGTTAATGTTGGAATAACAGGAGGAAAAAAATGAGCATCAAGGAATGTAAAACTGCTTTACTTAAAGAGGTCGGCCATAAGGTTGCTTCCATAGGTTTTTGCCCCAAAGCTAGAGGA
>PDWJ01002439.1_pt1 | contig 44737 bp, 59 predicted proteins | sample 1430881 | NCBI WGS metagenome assembly PDWJ01 (sample SAMN01162460, study PRJNA174530) | Oral metagenome, whole genome shotgun sequencing project. | biome: Marine environment; feature: Marine mammal; material: Swab sample of the gingival sulcus; isolation source: swab sample of gingival sulcus...
TTGAAACTGCGATCAAATACTACAATAAAGTAAAAGAATACGGATATCAGGAAGCTAAAACTTATGCGCGCTTATCAGCAGCATTGAAAGGTGCAGGTAGAGAAGAGGAAGCAACAAAAGTTTTAGAAGAAGGATCTGAGAAATACCCTAATGACTTGAACATCATCTTTGAATTGATTAATAAGAATTTGTTAGGAGGAACTCCTGAGAAGGCAGCTCAATATGTAGATAAAGCTATTGAACTAGAGCCTAAAAATGCTTCTCTTTACAGAGCAAAAGGTTCTATCTATGAGAAAACAGGAAATATTCAAGAAGCTAAGAAATGGTACGAAAAAGCGTTAGAAATTAGTCCTGATGATTTTACGGCTCAGTATAATGTTGCTGTGATGTTGTTAAAAGAAGTTGAAAAACGCAGAGAAGAAGTAAATGACATTGCGGATGCAGACGAATATAACAAAGCAGTTGAAGGATTACTTAATCAATATGCTGAAACAATCCCTTACTTTGAGAAAGCTCATAAATTGAATCCTAAGGACACAAACTCTATTCAGATTTTGAAGGAAATCTATTTCAAGCTTAGAGATCGTTCTCCTGATATGATGAAAAAATATGAGGAATACAAAGCAATGCTTGAGCAATAGTCAGTAAGAAATATAAATTATAAAAAAAATCAGAGAAAGCTTTTCTCTGATTTTTTTGTTTATGCTCTTTAATAAGAAATACAACCAACTTACGTTCTTATTCCTCTCTCCTCTCAGCCATTATTCTCTCTTGTATTCAATTCTTATAATTTCCCAAAATAACGACATAAAAAATGCACCTTTTGATGCGTTTTGATTTATTGATTAGGCATACACCACCCAAATATTATCCCACCTTTCTATCCTTTTTGCTGTTTTTTAAAGCGACGTTTTCTCTTGACAAACGTTCATTCTCTTCTTTTAATGTTGCATTTTCATTTTCCAGTCGCTTATTATCTTTCTCTAGCAGGGCTATATATTTTTCTGTATTGATGTGTTTTTCTTTTTCAGACTTGAGCATTTCCCCTTTTCCTGTAAATAACCACTCAATATTAATATCGTTGTAGAAATTGAGAAATCTCAACAAATTATCTTCTGATATCCCATTTTTTTGGGTTAAAATTCCATTGGAAGCTCCTGTTTCTCTATAAAAATCAGCTTTATTAAGTTTCTTACTTTCAAGAAATTGTAAAATTCTTGGCTTTAAAATTGAATTTTCTCTCATTTTTATTTGGATTATTAGAGATTTCTCTATTACTTTGCATTGTTAAAATGTTATAACAATACCACAATGACAAAAGTAGAAAATATTGACGAGCTTGTTCGTATTTGCGAACAAAAAAAACAAACAGGAGATTTTCAGACGCTGTCTAAAATTCTTAATACGACGACTGAAGCAGCGCGAATGCGATACTATCGTAAAGATGAAGATGCAGTTAAGGCAATGTATAGCATTATTGAAAACAGAGATGTTTTTATTGGAAAATTTAAAAAAGAATAGACTATGGAAAAGGAAGAGAAATATTACATCCGAACAGAAGGTTTTATAGGTGATTCTTTTATTTGGTGGAGACCAAATTCCCAGGGATATACCTCAGATTTAAACAAGGCAGGAAAATATAAGAAGGAAGAGGCAGAGCAAATTTGTAGAGCGTCAGAAACAGAGGCAGCTTATGAGTGTACCAAATTAGACAATCATCCTACGGCTATTTTTAGAACAGCAAATGCAAACTATCTAAGTTATAAGGATGCTGACATAAATTTTAGAAAATGAGCATCATAGAAGCAATAAAAATCCTTACTCATCTTCGGGCTAAGTGTAAAGCCTATGGGTTAGGATACTCTTTCTTCGTTTATGATGAGGAGTATTTAGAAGTAAAGATTTGGCGGAAACACAAGAGAATTATTAAAGATATTATGGATGAGTCTATTTCCCTGCAAAGTGATTCAGATACAATCAAAGGGCTATTGCTTTCTATCAATGAGGCGATAGCAAAACACAGAGAACTAAACCCTATTTTTAATTGATTTTTTAAACCCCGTTGGCGTGTGATGATGCTAACGTTGAGAGTGAGGGAACTTGCCCTCACTCTTAAAAAAAACGACTGCCTATGAATAACAACATACAAGAAATAGCCCAAAAGATATTTAGCAAAACAAACGGAGGACTTACAATTATTCTAAGCCTATACCCACAGGCAAATACTCGGGGACATTTCAAGTTGAGAGACGAGCGAACTCCAAGCTGTTCTTTACATCGTCTTAAGGATGGAAATTATATAGTTACGGATTTTGGAGGTAACGGTACGTCTAAAAATGCCATACATTTATATGCTGAAGAAAATGGATTGAGCTACACAGAGGCAGTGCTGCAACTTGCTAAAAGTTTGCATATAGACACAGGCTACACTCAAGAAAAAAACGAAGCAAAATTCAGAACTTTAGATTTATCAGAATGGGATAATACCAAAGAATTTGACAGTAATAACTTTTATTATGAAACTAAAGAATTTACGGAGCAGGAATTAAAAACACTGGGACCTTTTATAACTCCCAAAACTTGCGGGAAATATTCTTTATATTCATTAAAATTCTACGCCGTTAAAAAAGAAGGGAAAATCAAAGTTGTTGAGCCAACCGAGACGTTCCCTATTTTTATATTCGTATTTGGGGATAAGGCTCAGAAATTCTATAAAATATATCAGCCTAAGTCAGAAGATAAGAATTGGCGATTCTTTTGGAAAGGTGAGAAGCCTAAAGATTTTATAGGTGGTCTTTCTGTATTGGAAAAAGAATATGACAGACGTAAAGCAATAGAAGCTAACAGTTATGAAGATGATAACAAAGGTGATGTTGTAGAAGCTGCAAAAGTAGACAAGGTTTTTATTTGCTCCGGTGAGCGTGACGCAATGAATATGGCATCGCTCGGCTACTATGTGTTGTGGCTAAATTCTGAAACTGCAGAGCTAAAAGGAAGCCAATACAAGCGTATAATGGCGGCTACCGAAATACTGTACAATATCCCCGACTTGGACGATACCGGAAGACGTGAGGGGCACTCCCTTGCAATGAAGTATTTAAGTATTCGCACCCTGTGGCTCCCGGACTATCTTCAAAAAAAGAAAGATTGGCGAGGAAATTACCGAAAGGATCTTTGCGATTTTTTTGAGATCAATAGCTTCTACGATAAAAAAGTTATTGACAGGAAAATCAAAGATTTAATTAGCACTTCCTATCCTATGCAATTTTGGGATGAAGAGATTGACAAATCGAAGAAAAAACGCTACACGGTTAATGCTGTGCATACTTTTAATTTCTTAGTGAAAAATGGATTTTGCCGACTGAATGACCCCAAACACAATGACTCTTATCGTTATATACACATCAACGAACATCTTGTAGAAGAAATTAAGAGCATCCACATGAAAGAGTTTATTTTCGACTTTGCTGAAAAACGCTTTCTTCCTACTGCTATTCGAAATATGTTATACAACTCGACTCGACTGAGTGAGACTCAAATGAATGGATTGCCAAGAAAATATCTTGATTTTACTAATAACAATAAAAATGGGCAGTATTTATTTTTCGAAAAATCCGTTTGGAGTATTACTGCCAAAGGAATAAAAGAATACACTCACAACACCGTACAAAAGTATGTTTGGAAAGAAGACACGATTGATGCCTTAATTGAGCGAAAAATAAACAAATCCATTTCCCCTAAAGCAATAAAAGTGGAACACCCTTATTTTCACATTGAAAAGAAGGACGGGTATTACTCTATTGATATTTTAGAAAAAGACTGTGATTTTTTGAATTTCTTAATACAAATTTCTAGAATGCACTGGAAGTCTGAAACTGAGGGATTAGAGGAAGAAGAAAGAGAGACTTACTGGAAAGAAAATAAATTCTCCATAACTTCCGAACAGCTTTCAGAAGAGCAAAACATTGAACATGAGGCTCATTTAGTCAATAAAATTTTTGCCTTTGGATATTTGCTGCACAGTTATAAAATTGCTTCAAAATCCTGGTTGGTTTATGCAATGGAAAATGGTATGATTGATGATGATGAGAGTAAAGGAGGTAGCGGAAAATCCATATTATTAAAAGCCCCAAGTTATTTAATAAACACAAGGGTCATAGGTGCAAGAAACCCCAAAATTTGGGAAAATCAACACTTATTTGAAGGAGTAACTGAGCAGACGAAATATATTCTTTTTGATGATACTGATAAGTACTTTAAGTTTCAAACAGCTTATGATAAAATAACTGGGGACATTGATGTCAACCCTAAGGGGACAAAGCAATACGCTGTTAATTTCTATAATGCTCCAAAGTTTGCAATTACATCTAATTACTCACTGAGAGACACTGACGACAGCACTTTAAGAAGAATTCTTTTTGTCTCAACATCAGATTATTATCATTCTTCGGGAGAATATTATGAAAAGGAGCGTTCGCCGCGTAATGACTTCGGACACGAGCTATTTCAAGATTGGACAGATGATCAGTGGAATAAGTTTATCAATTTTGCTGCACAAGCTATTCAATTTTACTTAAGTATAGATGAAAAAATTAATCCTCCAATGGACGGTGTATCGCTCCGAAATTTACAATCACAAATGGGTGCTTCATTTATGGAATGGGCTGATTATTACCTCAGAAATAACCTAAATAAGCGTTTTTCTAAACGAATAGCTTTGAAAGATTTGCGCGAAAATAAACAGGCTTTAAAAAATATAACAAGCACTAACTTCATTAAGAGAGTAAAGGCGTGGTGTCAATTCAATGATTACTCCTATATGCCTAAAGAAGCTACCGATGCAAACGGTCGTATTCAAAAGAAAACGGAAGACGGTAAAGTGGAAGATTTCCTATTGATTACTTCTGAAGATATTAATGGAGCCGTTGTAAGTAATAATGAAGATTCTGATTACCCATTCTAATGGATATAGTAGAGATAGTGGCATACTTACAAAGCAATACAGGGAATAGAGTTCCCCAAGTAGCACTTTACGGGGCAATCGTGATGAAAATGCCCACAAGAACGGACGTTCGCTCTTTGTTGAATGATGCAATAAAACGAAATGAGCTATTGTGGGGAAGAACTCCTCATACTACTTGGTTTGCCACAGGATTATCAGACGAGGACAGAGAAAGAATACAGCAGTATAGCGGCTGGACGATTGAGAAAGATATTAACTAACCCAATAAATACTAAAACCAATGAACAAATTAGAAATTACAGTAAAAGAAACCGTTGAACGCTCCGTGATTTTAGAAATCGGAGAAGATATTACAACGGAAGAGGCAGACAAACTTCTGAAAATGGCGGAAGATGATGATGAGTGTAAACTCCATACTAAAATGTATTCCACCCTAAATGACTATTTAGGAGATAACATTACAGACTCAGAAGGTTTTTTTGACATTCAAGTATTCAAAACAAAATAAAAACTAAAAGACTATGTATTATACCAATGACATTTATGAGTTAGCAATGGCAATGTTCGGTTTTGACCCAGACAATGACAAGGATTTTGAAAACGCTGCAGATAAATTAGAAGATTTGATTTATGAGAAATATGGAATTGATTCTGAAAACTTTGAAAAGATAGTAAAGGATTTAGTGAAATTCACACCTATTATCGAAACAGCTCTAACGGAAACTAAAGTTCAAGGTTTTGTAGACAATACCAAGCAGATGTTTCTGTACAAAGAAGAAGTAAAAACACCTAAAAACTCACACCAATGAGAAAAGTAACAGTTGAAATTACAGAAAAAGGTTGAAAGATAATCGCCAAGGTGGATAAAAAAACACTAACAGAAGAAAATGTATCTACTTCTACCGAAAGTAGATGTTTAGGCACTGCCATTTCTGAGCAAAAGGATTGCCCGGAAGAATTGGCAGACGCCCTTGACTCCTTTGTTTTTTATGACATAATGGATGCCTTGCAAGAAATTTAAAACTTACTCAAAAAACTAAAAGACTATGTATTACAAAATTACGGACAAAACATCAGAAAAGTACAAGAAATTGCACGACTTACGCAAAGAAGAACTTGCGATTGAAGAGAGAAACGAGGCGAAACTAAAAGAGAGATTTCCTAATTGGAATGGCAAGTATTTAGGTCGTTCCGGTCAGCAAAATTTCAACAGAGTTACAACTTATAGTGGGTTAGGCTTTGATGAAAATAACAAAATTAATCCTAAAGAGTGGAGAGAATCTAAAAAGCACAAAGGTTTCTACGAGCCTTATCTGCGAACAAAGGCAGGTAGAGAGGTGGCAAAGTTTTTAAAAAACCTGGAACGAAGTTGCTTTTGGGAAGCCAAAGACATTATTGGTTTTGAAACTTATCATCGTATTAGTTTTCCATATATCGAAATTGGTAAAGATGACATTCTTTACATTTATCTTGATGATAAAATCAAGCCTTCAGAGGAGTTTGTCGAAATTACAAGCGTAGAGTTTAAAACAGCTTTAGGATTAAAATAATGAAAAATAACACCAATGAAACGAATTACCCCCCCAAAAAAAAGACGCTACAATGCAACCTATAGGTTGCGAAAGAAAGGCTATCGCGTAAGCTTGATAGATAAAACCATTTACTCTAAAGAGTTTGATTCGCTACCAAGAGAAGCATTTCTGCTCAGAGAAGAATATGGATATGAAATTCAGAAAACAATAACATAAAAAAGAAACTATGATCGAGAAGATGACTTTAAGTTCAGATGATTATCTACAACATATAACTGTGACTTATAATAACAAAGAAGGAGATTATATGGTTGAAATACCAGAGAAGATAGCAAGAATTCATCTGATTGAACTTGTAGATGAAATCAAAAGACTTACCCAAATAGAAGAATAACATAAAACAACCTAAGCAGCCAACACCAGCAATTTCGTTCTTTTTTATACGTAACACGATGCGGCCATCGTGGGTACAAACTTTCCGCCGTGAGGCTGCTTATTACAACAAACACTATGAAACCAATATTATTCAACAGCGAAATGGTAAGAGCCATTTTAGACGGAAGAAAGACTCAAACAAGGCGTATAATCAAATCTGACGACGACTTGAAATCACAATATAAAAAAGGAGAAGTTTTGTATGTAAGAGAAACCTTTGGCATACCAATAGCAATGGCGGGAAATGTTATTTACAAAGCAGATTATGAAAATAACGCCCCATTGGCTGATGGAGAGAAATGGAGACCTTCAATACATATGCCTAAAAAGTTAGCCAGGATTTTTCTTGAAGTTACCGAAGTGAGAATTCAAAGACTTAAAAGCATAACTCGCAACGAGGCAATAGCTGAAGGGATAAAACCTAAACAAGGAAAGTTTTGGTACAATCACCTAACTAAAGAATTCTGTTTGAGTTCGCCGCAATTAAGTTTTTTTTCGTTATGGACTTCAGTAGCAAAAGCCAACAGCAGCAACTTGAGAGAAATTGTATTTGTATATGAATTTAGAAGAATAGCCGCTCCATAGTGAAACAGTTCCCCTCGCCACGAAGACAAGCCCCGAAAGGGGCTTTTTTTATGCCATTCTGTGGCTTATTTCTACCTTTAATTAATACTACAGCGTAAAATGTTTAATACAACCTATTTTGCGCCCCATTCACAAAGCCACAGGATACCTTTTTTAGAAGTTTTAGTATCGCCCCACTAACTCCCTTTAACCCTCTTTCATATATTGTCAAAAAAAATTGTGAATCTGTGAACAAGCGATAATATTCTGAAAATCTGTGCTTTATATATATTTTTATTTCTGTGATTGATTTTGTGATTCACAAAAAAAAATTGTGAATAAGTAAGTAATAGATAGATTCACAAAAAGTTCACAAAAAAGTAAAAATAGGTTTCACAAAAATATTTTACACTTAAAATGATGTTTGTTAAGTAATTACAGCCTGTTCACAGATTCACAGTTTTTTTGTAGGTTAGATTGATGAGGGTAGTACTTATAAATAGTTATTTTGGTTAATTTTTTGTATATTTGTGTCGTCATCACACGCCGTAAGAACTATGTACTTATGGTATTTTTTTCGTCCTTTCCGGAGGTTTTTACTTGTTTCACTTTTGTAAAAACTGATTGCTGATGATATCGATTGATTTAAAAGTTCCACCCTATTTGAAATCTTACCTTACTACATTGTATGGTGATGAGTATCATTTAGGCACAGCTGATTCTCTTGGTATTTTAGTGTTAAATACTCTTAAGAAGAAATCCTGCTATTACAAGCATAGTATAGATGACAACAGAACTAGTGTTTATAAATTGCACATATCGCTTTCTATGTTTGAAAAGTATGGATGTGGTATATCTGAAGAACAGTTGACTCAAATTTGTAAGGCAGTAGATAATGAGTTTCGTAGGGCCGTTTATACTCACGCAATACTTTCTAAGAGTTTTCAAGGATTCGAGTATAAGGATTCTATCCTTTCTTTTTTATACGCTTACAATATTTCAGAGGAAGAGTTGTCTTATTCTACTATTAGGCGTGATTTTAATCGAAAAAAAACAAAAATAACTGAGCGTCTAACACTTACGGGACATAATTAAATTTTTCAAATAAACAGCCATAAATTATGGAGAATACGGACTTTTGCAATTTGTCAGAGAATTTTATTCGAGAAATACGATATATTCTTCTTTATGATGCAACGGCATTATCATTTAACGCCAACTATCGAGGCGACTATCCTAATCCTGATGAATATATCTGTAAAATACCTATTCGTCCACAATCTTCATACAGGCGAAAGGTGCAGCGAATCAAACAGGATAAAAACGACTGTTTTAAAATTGATATTAAGATTCCTTTTTATTGCTTTTAGGGAATCATAGAGAGCGTCTTTCTGTTTCTGTTCTAGATAATATAGTAGATAATGGTAGCGGAAAAGATCATTTTGCGCTTCACATAACCGGAAAAACTATAATTCGTCCGAGCCTAAGAAGCATAAAGCCTATGTTTCGTGTCCTTTTGTTCGATTATCCCTTTGCCTAGCTTTGCTACTCGATTAATTAAGTTAATTAACTGAGTAGAGCCTATGTATAACTCAATTATTGGTCAACCAATTGCAATAGATAGAGATTTTCTGTATTCGTTGATTCCTACTGTTTTGTTGGGTTTTAAAACACAAGACTTTAAAAGCAGCAAGGAAATTGATTTCGAATATATGCAAGGCATTGAATTGCAAGCGCAACAGGCTGCTATTAATGCAGATGGGAAGTTTCCAGTGGTAATTTCTATAAGAGGTCCTATTGTAAAATATAGCACTTGGTATTATGTGGGAACTCAGACTATTTGCCAGATAGTAAAATCACTCCAAAATGACGAACGTGTTTCCGGGTTTATTTTCAATATTGATAGTGGCGGCGGAATGGTGAGTGGTACCGGTGAACTTTGTTCGGTAATTAAAAATTGTGAGCTGCCAACCTTAGCATATACAAATGGATATATGTGTAGTGCTGCTTATGAAATTTCTTCTGCTTGTGATGCACGTATGGCACATCCCAATGCCGATTTGATTGGTAGTATCGGGACGATGCTTTCTTTTCAAGATTTTTCAGCCTTATTTGAAAAATATGGAGCAAAAATCTACGAAGTGTACGCACCGCAATCAACCGAAAAAAACAAGGAGTTCCGAGAATTGCTAAAGGGCAACGAAGAGGCTTACAAAAAGCGATTGGAAGAGTTGACAGAAGAATTTATCGCAACGGTAAAAGAGAATGTAAGTGGTCTAAAGGATGACGGAAAGGTTTTTAAAGGAAAAACCTACACGCCACAACAGGCTTTAAAAATCGGGTTAATTAACGAAATAGGAACATTTGAAGAGGCAATTTTAAATTTTTAGTATATGAAGTATGTATTGATAGCGGCTGCACTAGGAATCCAGGAACTTTCTGTTAAGTCAGGAATTTTCGGAGGAAAACCTTTTGCATCGTTTACTGAAGAGCAGCTTGAGGCTCTAGAAAAAGCCTTGGCCGCTACTGCAAACGCAGAATTACAACAAAAGTTGGATACTGCTACACAGGAAAACAGCTCGCTAAAAACGAGCAATGAAGCAATGGAAAATGCTGCAAAGGCGGCATTAGAGTTGAACGACTTGACTGCTGATACTGAAGGAAAAACAGTAGCAGAGCAAATCACATTCTTAGGTGAAAAATGCCAAGAATATGGGAAAAAGGAAACTGTTCACACTATTCCCGGAAATAACGGTCAAGAAGTGAAAGTAGATGATGAGCAATTGCTTGAAGGTTATATAGATCCGAATGCTGCTCATAATAAATTATTGGGAATTAGTCAAAATGTAGAATAGTTATGGCAGAAGTAGGAAAAACAATGAACACCGATGAAATTAAAAAGGAACTCATCGGTTATGTAGGGAAAAATCCAAAATTGTTGCAAACAGCAATTTTAAGTGCTGAGATTCTTTTGAATCCGTATGCGAAAACGGTAACGAAAGTAAGAGGTGAATACACTTCATTACATTCGCTAATCAGTCACGTGGTGCAAGGTTTCACTTCTAAGAAATTTACTCCATTTGGTGAGGTGCAATTTCGCAAGAAGCAGATGAAAAATTATCATCAGAAGTTTGACTTTTTATTAGATCCTGCTGATATTATTGGTACGGTACTAGAAAGTCAGTATGATGAAGGGAAAAAGCTAGCAGACAAAACGATCTCAAAACACGCGATTGATTTGCTGTTGAAGAAGATTATTTCAGATGTGAATATTTTGTCTATTCACGGAAAGTATGATGCTTCTAAGATTGGTCTTGATACTCCGGAGTTTGGTTTCTCAATGGACGGATTGAATGAAATTTTGACAAAAGGTTTGGCAAACACAGACAATCCATACTTTGTAATTCCGGGTGATGCTATTACGGAAACTAACATCTTAGATGTGGTTACGAAATATGAGAGAGGCTTACCTTCATTGGTAAAGAAGAGTGTTTCTCGTATCTTCATGTCTGAAAATGACAAAGAAGCTTATCAGTTGATGTACGAACAGGAATTTGGTTTTAATAAGTTCCAAAATGCCCCTACCAAAACACGTTTAGGAAAGCGTGAAATTGTAGGATTACCGGGATTGACTGACGGTACTATTTTCTCTTGCGTGGATAACACCTTAGTGAAAATGGTAGATATTATTGATAATCCTGCAACAATCACTAGTATCCAAGAACACGATCGTATTTTGAAAATACTAGGTGAGTTTACTTTGGGTTATGACTTTGCCGTAAACGAGCTGGCTTACGTGCATACGGTTGACGGATCTAAGAATCGAGGATTGAATGATGCCGACTTGAATAAGTTGTATTATCCGGAGGAAAAAGGTTTAATCTAAAAACGTAGCACAATGGCAAAGGAAAAAGCAAATAAAACACAGCAGGAGCAAGAAGCTTCTGCTGATGTAAAGCAATTAGAAGTCGCTTTGAATGAGCGTGAAAAGGCGTTGGATGAGAAAGAGACTGCTTTGGATGAAAAAGAATCTGAACTCAGAGAAAGAGAATCAGATTTGGAAATTCAGGAAGGTGTATTAAAAGATAAAGAAACCGACTTGGGTGAGAAGGAACAGGGTTTGAAAGACAAGGAAGCTGAACTTTCTGAAAAAGAATCCGCTTTGAATAAGCGTGAGGAGGCTTTGAAGGCTCTTGAGGATAAGAGCAAAACCCCAAAACTTCCTAAAAAGAAAAAGCCTGTGGGCTTCGAGTTCAGAGGTCAGAAATACCAGTTTTCTGCTTCAGCACCGGAAAAGATTCGAATTTTCGGTGAAGTGATGAGTCAAAAAGAAATTGCAAAAGATGAAGAGGTTTTAGTACATCTTATCGGTGGCAATTCAAGTTTAATCGAAAAAATGTACGAAAATGGCAAGTAATTGTTTTACAGATGTGCCTCATGAAGCACTGGACTTTTGTCCTAATAATGAAAACGCAGCGGGAATCTCTACCCGATTGTTTTATGTTCCTACGGAGTTTGTTGAAAAAATGGAACTCCCTGCAGCTACAGGTGATTACAAAGCACGTGTAACGCTTCAGGAAGCGGATTTTGCACTAAAGGCAGACAAGAACTGGAAAGGGATTGATGTGTTGGTAGATGAGAATGAGTTGAAAAATTCATTGGTGGGTAACAAGGGAAATATGAAAGCTAAGTCAGAGTTGGAATTTTATATTCCGGGAATTCGCTCTGAGGTTGTTGGCTTCATTGATACCTATAAAAATGTTCCGATGGTTCTTGCTGTGCAAGATAGTAACGGCGTGATTTGGTTCGTTGGAAGTACGGTAAATCCTGCCTATTTTGAAAGTGCGGAAGGAAGTACCGGAAAGAAATTTGAAGACAACGCAGGTGTAGCTGCTAAAATTTCTGCAAATACTCGTTTGCTTAAGTTTGACGGCAATATAGCTGAAGCGTAATGGCTGACTTGAATAAATACTTTAACAACTTACTTCCGGGAGGTAAAATCTACCAATCCGGAGGTAGAGTTGTTTGTATGAAAACACTTCCTAAAGATAGTCTAGAGCTTTATATAAAAGGATTCAAATATTTATCCTTAAAGGAAGATGCGGTTGAACTTTTGCAGAAAATGTGTGAGGATGATTTACGTTATTTGCTAGAGCTTAAAAAAGGAACTGCAGATGCCAAAATCATCAAGAAAGCATTGTCGATGATAAGTTCTTCTGTATCGAAAAAATCCAGGAGGAGTAAGAAATAATACACTTTTTCTCGTAATTTTTTTAATTTTTTGGGTTAGTAGGTGGAGGCGTTTTTTAAAGACGCCTCCATTTTTTGTGGTATGAGTAGAAAAATAATAAAACAGCTAATTGCTGAGTATTTAGCAAATGGAGGTAGTCAGAAATTTATAGACAGCCTGCCAAGTGGCTATTCTATGAGTGTGGAAGCTCGTTTGCGTAGAGCTTTGCGAAAACTGAAAAAGATTACTGTCACTAATAAAGTTGTTTTTGTCACTAATGAAAATAAAAATACTGATAATGAGCACAGTAACGGAATTAGTATAGGGACAGCAGATAAAGAGCAAACGGCGTTTAGTGATTTGATTTCTGAATATCCTGTTTCTCTGCATTCGGTGTATCTGGATCGAAAAACGCAATTTTTGAAAGCCTGTTCGCTGAAAATGCAACTCAATGAATTACCACCGGTAAAGGAAAAGGAAGCCTTTGAATTACAATGGCAGATTTGGAAGTGTTTTGCTGCTGTTGATGATGCAACCTACAAACTTAATTACTGGAAAGAAAACAGGCGTATTTTAGAAGATGAAACAAACGAGGATTTTTCAAAGCTTTCGCAATCTGAACTGGTTCAGCGTAGAAATACGTTGCGTTCCAATGCTTCTAATCGTAGCCGTACTATTTTAAAAATAGAGAAGCAACTCCTCTCGGTTCCGGAAGCAAAAAAACTAAAACTCAAAGACAAATTATTAAAAAAGCGTGAAGAATTACGATCAATCCAACTGCAAATTAAAATGCTTGACGGAATGATCAAAAAATAAACTGAAAAGGTGGAGGAAAAAAGTCCTCTGCCTTAAAATAAAATCTCTCACAACCTTATTAAACAGTAAAGCCACACGGCAACAGAGGACTTTTTAAGTATTTCTGCCGTGTGGCTTTTGTTTAATTTAAAAGTTGTGAGATGCGCAAATATAGCAAAAAAATAAAAATACTTGATCTTTTTTCCGGTACCGGAGGTTTCTCGAAAGGCTTCCTTGATGCCGGATATGAGATTGTGGAGCATTATTTTAGCGAGATAGATCGCCACGCAATTGCTAACTATCAGTATAATTTTAAAAATTCAGTTTATGTTGGAGATATCAAAGACCTTGACGGTCGACAATTTAAAGGAATCGATGTCATTACGTTTGGCAGCCCTTGTCAAGATTTTTCAGTCGCAGGAAGACGAAAAGGACTTTCCGGAAGCAAAAGTTCACTTTTACGAGAGGCTATCCGTATTGTTGAAGAAGCACGGCCACGTGTTTTTATATGGGAAAATGTTAAGGGAACATTCTCATCAAACGCTCGTAGAGATTTTTGGGCGATACTCCAAACGTTTGCCGACATTGGGGGCTATAGATACGAATGGCAATTGCTTAATACAAAGTGGATATTACCCCAAAATAGAGAGCGAATTTACTTTGTTGGATTTCTTGATGCCGACACACGAAGTGGACGAAGCATATTTCCTATCCGAAAAAATGATATCCTATCTATTAGCAAGAGAAACGCAAAGCAAAGATTCTCACAAACCCAAGATTATTGTTCAACCATAAATCCAAAATTTGGGCAACGTGCTACGGATACCTTTGTTGCTATTGGTGACTTTCGCTATAATGTGGGGTTTCGCTTTCGAAAGAATAATTTGTCGCCAACATTAAAAGCGAAACACTCAAGCGTTCCGGTGGTAAAAATTAAAAACCGAACGAAAAAAGGATACAAATCTGCTACGGTAGGAGACTCAATTGTCTACAATCACATAACATCTGCTCGGCGTGGACGTGTAGGGAAAGGTGTTTGCCAAACACTAGACACTTCTTGCAAAGTTGCCACACTTTTATCTGATTGCCGAATACGGCGATTAACAGAAATAGAGTGTGAACGTCTGCAGGGATTTCCTGATAATTGGACAAAATTCGGTCTATATGACAATCACATAAAGAAATTATCTAAAACACAGCGATATAAGTTGCTCGGTAATGCCGTAACGGCTACTGTTGTGGCTTGTATTGCAAATAAACTAAAACATATTTTATAAAATGGAAGAACAAAATTTGACACCCCTTTCGTGGTCCACAGAGCAGAGAAAAGTCCGAGATCTTATTCCCTACAAGTACAACCCTCGTAAATTGAACGATGTACGCAAAGCAAAATTAAAACGTTCATTGGAAAAATTTAATTTGGTAGAAATTCCTGTAATTGATGTACATAATACTTTGATTGCCGGTCATCAGCGGGTGTTTATGCTTTTTGATTTGGGGCGTGGTGATGAACTTATTGATGTACGCATACCTAACCGTGAACTTACAGAGGCAGAATTCAAAGAGTATAACTTGATTTCTAATATTGATTATGCCGAATTTGACTGGGAAATGATTGACGCTCATTTTAATGATATCGATTTGGAAGGTATTGGTATGGATATGGCTGCCTTTGACAGTTTTATGGAGCAACATAATCAAAGTTTGATTGAAGAAGAAGGTGAAATAAATGTTGAATTGCCAAAGGAGGCTGAATCTAAAGAGGGTGACATTTTTGAGTTTCATTCGTTACAGAAAGGCTTAGTGCATCGTGTGGCCTGTGGCGATTCTACTAAAAAAGAAACCTACGACACTTTATTAAAAGAGAATGAAGTATTTAATTGTGTAGTTACCGATCCGCCATATAATGTAAATTATGAGGGTGGCACAAAAGATAAGTTGAAAATCAAAAACGACCATATGACCGACGGAGCTTTTTTCCAATTTTTGTGCGATTTTTTTTCCAATACCTACCAACGGAGTGCCATTGGTGGTCCTGCTTATATTTTCTATTCTGATAGTGAGGCTGTGAATTTTCGCAATGCAATGAAGAAAGCCGGTTATAAAATCTCAAGTGTTTTGATTTGGGTTAAGAATCAATTTGTACTTGGACGTTTGGATTACCAAATGAAACACGAGCCTTTGTTGGTAGGTGAATTAGATTGTGAGGAAGAAGTAAAGCGACACCAGCCTATTTTGTATGGTTGGCAATCTGAAGGAAAGCATCCTTGGTATTCGGATCGGAAACAGTCGTCCGTTTTGGAATTTGACAAGCCCAAACGAAATGCCGACCACCCAACAATGAAACCTTTGGAATTGATTATTTACCTTATCAAAAATTCATCAAGGCAAAAAGATATCATAGGGGATTTATTTTTGGGTTCCGGTACCAGTTTAGTCGCCTGTGAGCAAACGTGGCGGCAATGTAGAGGAGTCGAATTTGATCCATTATACGTGGACGTGATTGTTCGACGATATATCGCGTATATGCAAGAAAATCATTTACAATTCAAAATTTATCACAACGGCGAGGTACTTTCTGAGGATAAATATGGCCTATTTTTAAAACAATAGCTTTCTGTCCTTTCTCTCGTTTTTTACTGCTATTATTTTCGCAGTATGGATATAGTGAAGTTTCATAAGGACAATATGTTTCAAGAAATTAAAGCCTCTATGATGGATAGGAGCTTCAAGCTGTCCCCTGCAGCTCAAGAAAAAAAACTTCGCTTAGAGCACGCCTTTGCACTACGCCATAAAAATAAATACTCTCGATTTCAAGTGGTAGATTTTCTAATGAAAGAGTATGGATGTTCTCGTGCAACAGCCTACCGTGATTATGCTTGGGCAATGCAAATTATGGGCGACCTTGATGCAACAAATAAGAATGCTGAACGTGTGATTTTAGGTGAAGCCTACTGGCAAATTTACCAAATGGCTTTGAAAGATAGAAATCTTAAGATAGCTCTCAGGTCTTTAAATTCTTTCCAATCATTGTTCAACTTTGGTGCAGACGAAGAACCTATTGATCCTAATAAAATACAAGCCCACGAATACCATATACATCTGTCTCGTGAAGGCAATAAGATTTTACGTGAAACGCTTAAGACCGGTGTGGTGGACTTTATGAGCGTAACGGCAGAAGAAGCAGAATTTGAAGAGGTAGAAAATGACGAAGTATAGCTACAATGTTGGTATTAAGCCTCGCAAGAAAATAATTCTCAATCCGTTGCAAATGGCATCGGTAGAGGCTAACCGTGTACACGGAGCCAAGCATATTGCCATAGAAGCAGGTCGTGGAGTTGGTAAATCGACTATTTTAGGGTGGTTTATGAAAGAGTCTGTGCGACAAATGCCTCGTGCATCGGGTGTATTGGTGGGTGAAACTTATGTGCAAATAAAATCACGAACGCTGCCCTCTACCAAAGAGGGTTTGGAAATGTTCGGACTTTTTGAAGGGATTGATTACATCGTTGGGCGTTGTGGACAAAAAGAGGGCTTTGAAATGCCTTTCCAAGCCCCTGACTCGTGGAATAATGTGATACATTTTCGAAATGGTTTTATTTGGGTAATGGTATCTCTTGATGATCCCAACTCCGGGCGTGGATTGAACTCGTACGTAGTTATTGGTGATGAAGCCGCTTTGCTTACTTATGATAGGTTATTATAACGTATTGACGACCAACCGTGCGAAAAAAGTCCAATTTGAGAAATGTTCGCTTGTAAATGCGTCTATTTTTGCTTCTACTGTAGCACTGACTAAGCGTGGTGAGTGGTTTACACAAAGAGAGCAACTCGCCAAAAAAAAGCCTAATGAATATACTTTTCTCAAAGCAAACGCCTACATTAACAAGGCAAACCTGAAGAAAGGTTGGATTGAAGAAATGCGAGAACAGGCGATTTCTCAAATGCTGTTTGATGCCGAGATTATGAACATCCGCCCGAAAGGCGTGGTGGACGGTTTCTATGCACAACTGGGTGAAAAGCATTACTATAAGCATAAGTATAATGTTACGGCATTGGGTAATGATTTCACGGCTAAGTTCATACCGTCTTGCTCTTATGACACGGATTTGGTTAAGGGGCAACCGCTTGACATTTCTTTTGACTTTGGTGGACGAATTAACTGCTGCACCGTTTCTCAGCATCTAAAGTCTATCAATACGGTTAATTTCATTAAAGAGTTCTTTGTTAAGAATCCTAAGAAGTTGTCGGATTTGGTCAAGGAGTTCATAGATTACTATGAGCCGCATAAATCAACTTGTGATGAGATAAATCTCTATCACGACCGTTCCGGATACAAAACCGAAGCAAACAGTAAGACAACATTGGCTCAAGATGTTGAGAATATGCTTCGTGCCGCAGGTTGGAAAGTAACCAACCATACGCCAAACACTAACAATCCGGCACATATGTTGAAGTTTCGTTTGGTTAATGAGATTTTAGAAGAATGCACTGGTCGTTTACCATATGTTCGTATTAATCAAGATAATTGTCCGAATCTTACAGTTTCAATGGAGAATGCCGGGCTTAGTCATAAGGGTGATGCATTTGAGAAAGACAAGTCGTCTGAACGTTCTACCGTCATCTTACAAGAACACGCAACACACCTTTCTGATTGCTTTGATTACCGTTTGTGGTGGGCATTCAGTCATCTTATTGACCACGATTACCATTCATCTTTTATCGTTTCAAATCTTTAGTTTTAATCAAAATCACAACTTTGCTGTGTGGATTTGTGGGATTTCATATTTCACTGTTTTTCATTTTCTCAAATTTGCGAAATTACTAAGGCGGCTGTGGGGTTTTTCGTCGCTCTATGAGAATTTTCCTCTTACTTGAAAAATTAAAATATTGATAATAAGTAATTTGTATTTTTTTTCGTGAGAATAGTCCCTGTTTTTTACGGCAAATCTTGTTGTCCTTTCGCTTCTGCTTGTGTAGTTAGATATTCGCAGTGTGGGAAATACGATAAAAATGAGGGACGTTCTCAGGGATATGAAAAAGCTCGATGCAGGAAAAAGTCCTGTGCCTTTTTCTCTTTCTGTACGTGAATTTTCCGAGCAAAATGGTAGCGGTGGAAAGTTGGTGTTTTACAAAAACGCAACCTTGATGCAGCAAGGAGTAAAACGCAGCCTTACAGCTTTAGCGAGTGGGGTGCAGCGTAAAAACCCGAACCATTGGGAAAATAAAACCCGAAATATCAAGTTGGAAAATGGAAAAATACGCAAACTGAACATTCTTTTTATCGTGGAGTATAATGGCAAAAAAGTAGTGTACTAATGGCTAAGGAAATAGCAGAGGGTATTTATGGTTTTTCGGCAGGGGCAGTTATCTTGAATAAGAAAACCCCGCAACATACGGAAACAAAAATAAGCAAGGGCAACACAACCTCCGGCAAGGTAGTGGCGTGGGGTGATGACAATACCTCGCCGCAAAATCTTTTTAAGAAACTTGTAAAAACAGATGCTGCTGCAGGTGGGCTTGATGTGCTGACTTCTGCCCATTTTGGTACAGGCTTTAAATTATATGAGGAAACGGAAACAGAAAAAGGCGTTGAAATGAGAGAGCGTTCTGTTGCTAAGTTTCCACAAATCTTTGATTTTTTTGAGCGGGTCCGTTGGCAGGTGTTTTTAAGTGATGTTATTTCGGATTTTGAGACTTTCAATATTGCATTTCCTGAATATCTATTATCGCCTGACAAGAGTAAAGTTATTAGTGTGAAGCGACACCCGGCGGCACATTGTCGTTTAGGGTTGCCACACGATAAAAAAGGCTATATCGAAAAGGTTTATATCAATACGGACTGGGATAATTACGATGATAAAATGACTGAAGAGGTGCATTTTTTTACTCCTGATACGAATATGGAGGAATTGAAAGCCTATTGTAAAAAGAAAAACATAGACCGTTTTATTATTCCGGTAATAAGTACACTGACTACTGAAAAAGTGTATCCTGTTGTAAAATGGCATTCATCTTTTAGAAATGGTTGGGTAGATGTAGTGCTTTCCGTTCCGGAGTTCAAAAAATATATGTTTGAAAATCAGCTGAACGTAAAGTATGTAGTGTATGTAGCAGATGATTTTTTCTCTCATAAGTTTGGAAAGCAGATTTGGAATGACTTTTCAGCAGAAGAAAAGGAAAAAAAGCGAAAGGAATTAGTCAATAAGATTGATGAACATATGAGTGGTAATGAATCTTCCGGGCGTTCACTTATTGCTCCTTATTTCCGTGATACTTCCGGAAACTTAATAAAAGGAATTGAAGTAGAACCAATAGATGACAAAATAAAAGACGGCGGTTTTTTACCCGACGCGGCAAGTGGTAATTCGCAAGTGCTTTTCTCTATGGGAGTAGATCCGTGTTTGCTTGGTGCAGGTATTCCGGGAGGCAAATCACTAAGTGGTAGCGGATCTGATAAACGTGAGGCATATACAATACTTTGTACGAGAATGCCGATAAAACGACTACGCACTTTAGAAATATTTACACGCATTCGCAATTGGAATGGTTGGGAACGTTCGCTCGTGGGGAATTTCCCGAATATAGTGCTTACAACTTTGGATAAGGAAACGAGTGGGCAAAAAGAGGTAGTAAATTAAACAGTGAATTATGAATAGCAATTTTATATATCATACAGTTTTAGAATTCTTTTTAAATCAACGAATTAATATTTGCCAAGAAAAAAGAACAAGTAGTTGTATAACACAGAAAGATCTTTCTTGGAAATCAGGTGTATCAGTTAAAATCCTAAATGAAAAAGCAATAGCAGTTAAACTTTAATAAGGTAACGGACATATTTAAAAACTTCAAAAAATGGGGCAAATATTTCAAAATATAGAAGATGTAAAGGAGTATATTAATGTTTCTTTTAATTTGGATTTGAAATTACTTATTCCTTACGAGAAAGAGGCTTTACGATATATTGGCAGGTTTGTTCCCTCTTCCCTATTCCCCGAGATTGAAGCGCAATATTCTGAAGCATATGATTTGCTTAAGAAAGCTACTACTAATTATATGTTGCCTTTTGCTGCTCCATTTTTAAAGGTACACATTTCCAATACCGGCATCAATAATTTTGATGATGAGAAAATGAGCAAGTCGGCGTGGTGGGACGTTCGGGACTATTGTTTATCGGCTATCAAGATTGGGGATAATGCCTTGAGTGATTTGATAGCATTTTTGGAGAATACCCCGATGAGCGATCAGCTTACTCTATTTGAACGTGAAGGTGTGATAAAAATTCTTTTTGCCACACCTAAAGACTTTGAGAGTATTTTTTCTATTGGCAATTCCTGGGAAGTGCTTCAGAAGTTAGAACCGGTGCTGTACACTATGCTTGATTTGTATTTATATGATCGAATACAGCCTTGTACAATAGAGGATTTGCTTGACGATGAAAAAACAAAGGATTTTCTAAAGAAGATTTTGGGATCTTATGCGGTTTCGGAAGCTATGAGAAATTCCCTGCTTACCGCAACTCATAATGGTTTAGTATTGCAATGGGAGCAGTTACCGTGGCAGAAATCGGCAGTGCTTTCCGAGGCTCGAACGCGTGTATTGGTAGATGATTTTTATAAACGTGCAAATGATTTGTTTGGGCTACTATTAAAGTATTTGGCAAAAAATGCCACAAAGTTTCCGTGTTATTCGGGGCATACTGATGTCGGAGGCAGAAAGATAATCAAAAAGAACAGCGGACTTTATACCTAAAAATATGGGATATACAATAAAAACAATAGATGGTGAATTAAGGGAATATGCTTTTGATTTCGGAGGCGTGATTGCTTTACGAAATTTCACTGCACGTACGAATGGTAATCGCCTAATCATTCAAAGTGCCGAAAATGCCAATTTTACGATTTTAGACGCACTTGTTAATGAAGTGGAAATAGACGGTGTGGTCTATGATGATGTGACATCAGCACAAGAGGCGTTGCAGAATTTGGTGTTTAACCCTAATCCTCCGGTAATACTGAAGCATTCTGAATATCAAGAGCTATTAGATAAGATTCAGCAATGCTGTGACAACAATACAACCTTTTATACGCTAGAATACATTGCCGGAGAGGGTGGCTCAATAGAGGGGTTTACAACTCAGACTATACAGAAGGGCTTAAACGGAAGTCCTGTTACGGCAATACCCAACAGTGGCTACGAATTTAGCGAATGGTCTGATGGAAATACTGAGGCAAACAGAACAGACGTTATGGTGCAAGAAGACATTACGGTCACTGCACTGTTTACAGGAGAGGGAGGTTATGTATTTGCCGCCGATCAGAATTCCGTAACGCTAACTTGTTCGGGAGGCACAAAAAACATAGCTGTAACTTCTACTAAGGAGGGCGCGCTGCAATCTTACGAAACAACTTCTGTTCCGGATTGGTGTAGCGTATCAAAAACAGCTACAGGGATTACTATTACTGTTGGTCAAAATTAAAAATTAGTATAATGCAATTAAACAGATTTCAGAGATTTTTACATAAAATCGGTCTACTTGTAGTCAAGGAGAATATTGTAGTCAAAACAATAAAAGTACCGGAACGGTGCGCTCCTTTGTCTTTTCAGAATGAAAGCAACGGTATCAGTTATGAAGTTGTAGGCGTAGATTTCGAGAAGGGAACTCTTACGTTAAAGTTTTTCGGAAGCACAGATGGAGAAGATATTCATGTGAGCTTCTCTAATCTCGAGTATGAGCAAATAGATAAATCAATTTTCAAATTTAAAGTTAAGCAATTATGTCTGGAAAAAGAACAGGAATAATAGAATTAACCCAAGCGGGTAGCGGGAAAAAAATTGCAATCACGGTAACGCAGCAGGGGTGTGATTCTAATGCTCCTGAATATACCGAATATGTTCCCGGTGAAGATAAGTGTATCGGCAATAAGGTTCATAAGAAATACAGATGTACTTCTAATTGTGAAGGACATCCTGAATTTATTTATAAAAATACAGGAGCCGGCTGTTTGTATAATATTAAGTACAAAATGGTAGGAGAAGCACCTAGTGGCTATTCTCTTCCTGCTGATTTTCCTATACACGTAAACGACACTCTTAATCAGTTAGGTAAATGTCCTAATCTGAATCAAGTTATTCAGGGTGATTATATTTACACTCCAACCTTATCAAGTCCTCAGTTTGAGAATTTCAGTTGCTATACAGCTATTAAATTAGATGATATTCAAGATGTTGAGGTTATTGTAACGTGGGATAAGCAGCCAAGGCCTTCAATGGATATTCCTATTATTCAATTTGATGGTAGTAATGAGTTTAGCATACAAAACAAGAATGATTTTGATAGTGATGTATTATTTAAGTGGGAGTTGACAGGGGTATCTAAAAATTGTTTCAAGCTTAATAAGCTCATTAGCAAAACTGTTAGAATTTCTTGTAGTGAAAATAGCGAAGATTTGTGTGGCGGTGGTTCTATAAAAGTAACTGCCCAAAGAAATGGAGAGTCTGTTGAATCCCAGGAATTTAGTTTTAGTTATGATTGTAATCCTCATTGGGTTAACACTACACCTCTAAAAGAAACTTGTATTAATAACAAGATTTTTGTTGAACAAGAAGATACGAATCCTAACACAAACAGAGGAATTCGCAACAATGAGACGGCAAGATTCTGTGATATTGAATATGCTGTTGATGGAACGACTATAACAATAACTAATCCTTACAATGACAATTGGAGTGTGTCTCCGGAGTCTTGCTATAAGTTGACAGGTACAGGAGCATCGAGAACAGTAGAATGTGCAGATAATGTTAGCCAGTCGGGCTGTGCAGAAGCTACAGTTACTATTACACGTTCAGGGTCTAATCCTGTTGATATTAATATTCCTTTGGCGTGTGAGCAAACTTGTGATAAGCCTGTTCCTGTTTTTGAGGTTGATACAAATAACGGAGATAATCACGACTTCCCTCAGATTGAAGTTGGAGAAACTGTTGAACTTCCTTTCATCAATGTAGTAGGGGCTGCTCCTATTACTATATTACAATCTAATCCAAGTGATTGGGGTTTTGAAGTTGTAGGTCTGGAAAAGTTGAAGATTACTGCAAATTCTAACAATCACGGTTCTGTTACGTTACAGCGTGAAAATTGTGCAGGAACAGAAGAAAGGGTTGTAGGAATCAATTTTGCCAATATTGTTAATCCTAACGATGTAAAAGAGGTTAGTATAATTCCTGTTCCGGGTTGTACAGGGTATAATACGGAAGTTACAAGCACTACTGTTTATATCCATAAGGATGCTGACGAAAACAATCCTCTTGAATGGGGTGTTTGGGACAGCCCTGCAATGATAAATGACAATATCTATACAGGTCATTTCTTATTGGACAAACCTCCTTACTCCGGTAAGCTTTTAGCCGGTTCTGAGTCAGACAAAGCTAATGTTGAAGGATACACTGTTTATGATAAATGCTATAACGCAGGCACTGACGGAATGGGAATGTCTAAAGTTGTAGAAGAAACTTGTGCTGCTCCTTGTACTGATCCGGTGCCTTCTGTTGATATTGAGTTTGAAGGAGGATCAATTGAGAGTCTTGACGTTCCTGTAGGAAGTTCTAAGAATGTTCAAGTTGTAGTGGATGGAGAAAATTACTCTCTTGATGTTGCAACAGTCGGAGATGTTACTGCTAATTTAACAGGCCATACAGTCCAAATTAATAATAATGGAACTGGAGGTGGTAGTGTTACTGTTACTGCTACAAGCTGTAGTGGTCCTTCTAGTAAAACGATTACTGTTATGCATAGCGTAGATACCTGTGAGGCTTATGGTTTTGTAAATGGTCATGTATCCAAAGATAATAGTGATGGAAATAATACAGTGTCTTCTAACGTAAAAATGGATATGACCTCCGATGTGAGAATAAAGGCTTATGTGTCCGGTAGCGGGGCTCCCTTTGCTGCTTTTGGAAACCCTGAAGTCGATGTTCTTATAAATGGAAGTTCTGTTAAAAAAGCAGATTTACCTTTAGGGGATAATTATTATGAAAACGAATTTGATTATGAAGGCTTAAAAGATGGAGACAATATAGCTCTTGTCCTTAGAAATGTGGGAAATGCAGGAAGTATTCTAACATCTGACTTAGTTTTCTACAAAGAAGGACATGAGGAAAGAGAGTGTAGAAAATTAAACATAGTCTTTATTACCTGATGTTAGATAAGTTAATAGGTATATATGCAGCCTTTTTTCTAGGTGCAGACATACCTAGAGGTGTTCATAGTTATAGGATAGATAAATGTTTGTCCTGTAACTATCTCTCTACGAGAGCCTCGTCTCTTAATTGGCGTGATAGATTGCGAAAGATATTATTCTCTCCTCCTTTTTGTACGCTTTGTAAATGTCAAATTTATGAAAAAACGAGCCAAGGAAGAGAAGAATGTGCTTTGAGAAAGTATAAAAATGAGTTCCCATTATGGGGCAGGATATATGTAAAATTTAATAGTAAAAAAAAGATGAACTTGACAAATTTGAGTGGGAAACAAGTGCAGCTTAATTATGATACAGATAATGCTGAATATACCGTTAGTTTGGAACGCATTTCTTCTGAAGATAAATCGTATAGTTTTTTATTGCAATTAGATTTTGAAGCTAAGGACTTTAAAGCATTGAAGCACCTTAAGAATAGTTGTGGTTCTTGTATAGCTACTAAGCTTGTAGGTATAGATGGTAGAAAAATAACAACACAAACTTTTGTAAAAAATCAAGGAGTATTGGGAACTCACACGAAGTACATATATGTAGGATATCTCAACGAGCAAGAAGTGTTAATAGAGGAACGCATTAAAGTGGTTTATGTAATATTTTAATTTTTTAAAAAAGAAAAATGAAAAAAAGAAAAGCAATTACGGAAATTACTACCGTAGCAAGCACAGGAAAGTCTCCTGTTTACCTATCGTTTGTAGACGACGAAATGGTGCAGAATGTAATCGTAAAAGAAAAAGATGTAACGGCAACATTCAAAATTACAGAGGGTAATGTGGAAGTTGGAAATTGCAGAACTGTAAGAGAAAACGAAAACGTAGTGCTTAACGGAGTGAAGACTGCGTGTTTGATAATAGACACTACTCAAGAGACAGAATTTGAAGTGATAACAATAAAATAGAAAAAATGAAAACAAAAATGATTTTAATAGTGGCTATGCTGTTTGCCACTTTCACAGTATCAACAGCACAAACAAAGGTAGTTGCCAACAAAGTGCAGCTAACTAATGAGGACACAAAAAATGCGGCGGTCCTCGGTACTGACGAAAAAGGGAATATTATTGCAAAAGAGTTAGGGGCTATTGAGTTAGGACCTATCCAAGAAGAATTGGAGAAAAAACTTAATGCAGGCACCTACACGGGAACTGCAGCGGATTTGGCAAACAGTATTGCAGACTTAGCAGAGAATCTGCATAATGGCACTACAGATCCGGAAGTTTTGCAGCCTTTAATAGATAAAATAAATGCGAATGAAGCAGCCTTAAATAGTCTTGGAATTAGTGATGTGCAGGGGTTGCAAGATGAACTTACTCGTATAGAGGGTTTGATTGCAAATGCCGGAAAGGTAAAAACAGTAAACAGTATTGCGCCTGATGATGAAGGGAATGTAGTTGTAGATATTTCAGGAAAGGTAGATAAAGAAGTAGGTAAAGGACTTTCTTCTAATGACTATACAGACTTTGATAAACAAAAAGTAGATGACATTGAGCCATACGCTGAAATGAATGTGCAGGCAGATTGGAATGAAACAGATACCCAAAGTGATGCGTATATTCTAAATAAACCTACTATTCCTGATATTTCAAACTTATCCGACACCTATATCCCTTATGTAGGTGCAACTAAAGATGTGAATTTAGGAGAGTATTCATTACAAATAGAGAATAATAATTTAAAAAATACACTATCTCCGGGTAGTATCAGAATCAGTGGTAAAAACGACAACTCTAGTGGTTTTTTAAGTAATACGGAAGTTCGGGTTACTTCAAGTTCTAATGACGGAGCTGTCATAAACCCTATGCAGTTAATGTTTACAAAAGGATTTACCCCTCTTGCAAGCTATTCTAAAGAAGGGATTGCCATTATGGCAAATAATACTGATAATACAAAACAAGGTACATATATGATCACCCCTTCTAAGGATTTTACAGATAATGGAACATTTGATTTAAAATTCCCGGCTAAGTCTGGAACTATTGCATTGCTGTCAGATATATCTGGAGGAACACAAGTACAAAGCGACTGGAGTCAAACTGATAATGCTCAGGCTGACTTTATTAAAAACAAACCAACCGACTTGGGGCAACTTATTAAAGTAACCGAAAATGGGAATACTGGATATCGATTAAGTGGTTATGAATCAAATAAGTTTGCACCTATTGGAAAACATGCAATTGATTTAACAGAGGCAGGGTGGTCTACGGGCACTTCTTATGGTGCATCAGGCGACAATTCTGTTGTAAGTGGAGGGAAAGAGAATACTGCCTCTGCTCTTTATTCTGTTGTAAGTGGAGGTTTACTAAATACTGTATCTCAAAATTATTCAACTATTAGTGGAGGTGAGAAAAATGAAATAACAGGTTATCATTCGTTTATTGGTGGTGGAAAACAAAACAAAATAACTTTTAGTAATAGTGCAATAGGTAGTGGATATAATAATAAAATACAGTCTAATAATAGTTCAATAGGTGGTGGGCAGAATAATATAGTATCAGGGCAAGCTAGTTGTATAGTTGGCGGTTCTTCGAATAGTGCGGAGTCTTCAGGTACGTTTATTGGAGGTGGTTGGAACAATAAAGCGCAAGGAGAATATTCAATTATCAGTGGAGGTAAAGGTAACTATGCAAAAGGAAAGTTTTCGGCTGTTTTAAATGGCACAATGAATAACGCAGAGTCCTATTCAGAGACAGTAATAGGCTGTTTCAGTACGAAGTACACGCCAGTATCTGCAACAGGGTTTGAAAACGCTGATCGATTGTTTGTAATAGGAAATGGTAAAAATAACGGGAATCGCTCTGACGCTCTCATCGTCTATAAAAACGGAAATATGGATTTGAATGGTTTATTGAAACTAAAACCAATGGCAGAACCTACATCTCCACAAAAAGGGATGATTTATTTCGATCAAACATCTAATAAACTTAGATGCTACGATGGAGCTTCTTGGCGTAATTTATTTTAGACCTTTAAATTAAAGAATGCTATGAGAAAGTTAATAGTAAGATATTTAGCCTTATCCTATAGGATAAGGCTATTTGGAAAAGAGTTTACATTCGTTCGGGCAGCGAACGTGCTAGCTCCATTAATGTTGCTACTTGGTTACGCGCTGATGAATAATGAAAATTATCCAATGCCTGATTTTTTCACTTGGGTAATGTTAGCCATCAATTTTTTTGCGTGGCTTATAGTTCTTGGTTATTTCAGAATGCACCCTGTACAGTGGCACGAGCTTGACCGAGAACAAAAATGGTTTTGGGGCAACGGAATCCGAATGGGAAAATTACCACAGACGCTAACAGAACTGCAGGAACACGAGTATCAGAAAATTGATAATTATGAGAGTTGTGATATTAGCAGGTTTCATAATGTTGGTGCGTTTTTGGTTATTCCTGTCTGCATAGTTGTCTTTTTTATTGTAATACTTTAAAATAAAGAAAAATGAATGCAGGGATACACATAAAGAAAGTAATCTTGTTTTATTGCACAGATTGGCAGGTATGGAAAGTGTTAGGAGCTTCTGCAGCGATTATACTCTCTATTTTACTAAAAGTGATTTTTCCTGCAATCGCATTGCTTTTACTCATATTCTTAGATATGCGTTTTGGCATCAAGAAGTATGTAAAAAGACAGAAAGAAAAAGGAGCTGCGCTTAAGAGCGAGCGCAGCTATAGAAATATTCGTAGCGAGGGTATTCGTAGGACATTTTCAAAAATTGCGGATTATCTCACGTTTATTATCGTTTTTATAGTGTTTGAGTCCGTTCTTGAGTGGATGGGAGTCAATATGAAATATGGTAATTTCGATTTGAGTAATTTGGTTGTGCTATTGCTTTGCGTAACTGAACTAAAGTCAATTGATGAGAATATAAAGGAGTTGCAGGGTATAAGTATGCTGCAGTCTGTTATTGACTTTGTGTTTAGACGTAAAACAGTAGCCGAAATCGTAATAACAAGGGAAGATGAAAAACAAAAAAATACCAATCATTCGGATTCATAGATATTGGCAGGATGAGAGCCAAACATCGGGAGCTTGTACAGTTTTAATTGATGGGTTTCCGGTGCTTTCTTCTCTTTCGTTAGAGCGAGGATGGCGCAATAACGAGAGAAATGTATCCTGTATTCCTTCAGGAGAATATGACTTGAAGTTTGAGTACAGTGATAAGTTTGAAAGGAAACTTTGGGAAATAAAGGATGTTCCTAATAGGTCTGAGTGTAAGTTTCATTCAGCAAATTATTGGTTTCAATTACAAGGCTGTGTTGCTTTGGGATTGAAGTCTAAGGATATAAATAGAGATAACTATAGAGATGTAACCAATAGCACCTTTACTATGAACAACTTTCATAAAGTTTTAGAGGGCTATGAGGAGGCTAGATTGGTTATCACAACAGAAGAAAATGTTTTTTAATTTACAAAAAAGATGATACAGAAATTTTTATTAGGAGTATTTAAATTCCCTGTGATTAGGCATTTATTAGCAGGAGTACTTATTGTCGGATTGTTGTATTTTTTCAGTATTGCACCTTTACAATCTCGAAATGCGAAATTGCAAGGGTACATCTTACAACTTGCTAAAAATCAGCAAAAGTTGATTGAGAATATAGCGAAAGAGCCAACTTACAAGGTGGAAAATCGCGTAAATGCCAAAATCAAAAAAGGTGGCGAAATTAAGCTTACCCCAGAAACAGAGATGAAAGTTTCTAATGTGTCAGTTCAAGTGTTGAAAGATAGCATTAAGGAAAAGGAACGTACTTGGATGGGCAGACAATTATATAAGATTGGCAACTTTTTCAGAAAAAAAGATGAAGTATCAAGTAGCAACAAAGTGGAGCGAGCTGACTGATTGGCAATTGGAAGAATTAGCGTACTTGCTTCTGTCGAATACGCTTTCTGACAATGCACTACAAGTAGTAAGTATTCTTTTTAAAAAAGAGGATACGCTAAAAGAGAAGCTTCGCTTTGCTCGTCTCGTCAATGAGGCTCCCCTTTCAGAATTGGTAAAACACACAGGTTTTTTAGGTAAAATGCCTGATTTGTTTCACTTCCCGGATTTAAAGGAGTATGGAGTGGAGGCTCCGGGTGATCGGCTGAATAATTTTACAATGAAGCAGTTCTCGGTGGCAGATGCTATTTTTTATAAATGGCGCGAGACTGAAGAAGAATTGTATCTGAGGCAGCTTGTAGCCTCTCTTTATGTTATTGATAGCTTTGATTTACTGAAACTTCCTAGTGTGGCAGAAAGAACTGACGCTGTACCTCTCAAAAAAATGTATGCTATTGGTTTGACGTATTTAGCGGTACGGAATGCTATTACGGAACGTTTTCCTAAAGTATTTCCACCGTCAGAACCACAGAAAGAGGATGCACCGGTGTTTCGGAAAAGTACCTATACCCCATTTTCCAAAGTCATTACGGCAATGGCAATGGACGAGGTGCAACCCCTGGGGACCTTAAAAGAGTGTAAGGAGACAAATATTTATGATTTTCTCGATACGCTTTCTGAAGCTATTTTGCGTACAGAAAAACTCAGTAAATCAATGAAGTGATGACCTTAGCAGATTATATATTTGTTTCATTATGGGAGATTCCGGTACTATTAAAAGAACAAGAAAATGAAAAACAACGGCTACTTAAAAACAAAAAACTACTTTCAAGAGATAGTAGCAAAAAACTTAAAAATAAATGAGTTTGTAGGCTATTTTACTAGAGACTTGCACCACAAACAAGCATCATTTAAGGGTTTGAATTCTCCTTATTTGGCATTATTTAAATACGAATTAGGGCTAGATGGAGAGCGACAAAACACAGTTGCTGTTCGCAAGGTTGGTTTTGCCGTGATGCGTACAAAAGTATCTGCTGACGACTTTGAGGCGCAGTATGCTGCGATTGATGAGTGTGAAAAAATAGCACTTCAAGTTTTGGCACGTATCCGTTATGACAATAATAATCGTGAGCATTTTCTGTACAATTCCTTTTTAAAGGATAGCGTGCGAGTCTTGCCTGTAGAATTAAGTTCTCAAAGCTATGGAGTAGAGGTGTTTTTCAACTTTAAAAATCCTCAAAGTTTAGAGGTGGTTCCAGATGACTGGGAGGATATTGACAGTGTTTGTTAAACATATTAAAAGTAAGAATTTGAATAGGAAAATTTGATTTTTTGTTCAGTAGTGATGTGTTTTTTTATTGAGTGAGAATGCGAGGTTTCGAGAGAATCTCGCATTCTCTTTGTTGTGGTTTTTGCTGAAAAATCATAATAAGGAGGTTTGTTGCTATGATATTTTCAAAAAAAGGCTTCCAGTATTTGCTTAAAAGTATATATTTATATACCTTTGTGGCATTGAATTAACAAAAGAACTGCGAATGAAATACAGCGAATTTTTCAAAATAGCCAAAAAGAATGGTTGGGAATTGCTTCGGCAAGGCAAGGGAAGTCATCAAATTTGGCTTAAAGATGGAAACAAGGTTATTATTCCTGCACACGGTGCAAAAGAAATGCCGAAAGGCTTAGAAAAAAGACTAAGAAAAGAAATGGGGCTGAAATAATGCCGTACTAAAACCATAGAGATATGAAAAAGAAAAAGATAAAAATTGTGATTGAAAAAAGTGCTGATAGTTATGGTGCATATGCTGAAAATGTAGCAAAAATTGTAGGTGCCGGTGATACTGTACAAGAATGCAAACAGTCTGTATTGGATTGTATTGATACTATAAAGACTTATTTTGATGAAAAAGAAATACCTGCAGCCTTAAAAGGAGATTATGAGTTGGTCTTTCGTTATGATGTTGTGAGCTTATTGCAGTACTACAAGGGAATTTTGTCAAATCCTGCTGTTGAGAGATTAACAGGAATCAATCAAAAATTGATTCATCAGTATGCTGCAGGCTTAAAAAATCCTCGTGAACCACAACGTAAAAAAATAGAAAAAGGACTGCACCAGTTGGGAGCAGAACTTTTAGCCATAGAACTGTAAGTATTTAATCAATACTTTTATTGAAGGGTTTAAGCCTCTGCCTTACCGCAGGGGCTTTTTTATTTTTTTCTAATTCCCAACCATCCCCCCGTTTTGTCATCATAAAAGTGGGAATAGTTTTCTGAGGTTTCAACCAACTCGTGAATTTCGCAATTTAGAACTTCTGCGATTTCTTCGAGCTTTCCGAGCGTTGGGGTGCGAAACCCAATGTTGTAGTGAGTTAGAGTTTGGTAATTAATATTTAACTTTTTTGCTATTTGTCGCATCGTAAAACCTTTTCTCTTGGCGACTTCCTTAATAAGTAGTTTCATAAATGCAAAAGTATATCATTTTTCTTAATACTACAAATGATTGTATATCATAATGATATTTAAAATATGTTCTATAACATAAAAAAATATTCTATAAAATTTGCATAGTATATCATAATGATATATATTTGCAGTGTGAAAATGAAACAATAACAATTAAAAACATAAACAAAATGATGACAGCAGAGCAAATCAAAAACGTAGAACAAACGTTAAAAGAATTAAAAGAAATAAATATGCGTTATACCTTATATGGAAACGGTTATGAGGTTGCATCAATAAAAGAAGCTACAGAGGTAACAGTAACAAGTAATGATTTTTACGATTTTAACATTAAGACAATAAAAATACCTAAAAAGAAACCGTTTACAAAGGACTATGTTTTAGAGAAAATGTACCCTTTGAAAAAAGAATATGAGAATCACAGCGAGTTATTTAATAAACTTTCTGATTATATGGGGTTAAAGTCTTTATACGGGGCTTCTTATGGGCTTGCTTTTGACGGTCTTTTTAGAAAAAGGGAGGAAGTTTTTAAATTAAAAGACGAAGTAATTAAAAAGCTGAACGATTTGGGCATAAAAGCAACTTTTAGTTTTAGTGATGCAATGTGGGTGCTTCAAATTAAAATATCAAAAAGTGAAAAAAATATAGCAAGAATACAAAAAATAATAGCTTCTAAAAGAGTAGCATAACATCACTTCTGAATACGCTTGACTTTCCGAGCCTCTGCCACGCCGCAGGGGCTTTTTATTTTTTCGTTATCTTTGTTCGGTTGTTAAAACATTGAAACCTAAAATTTAAGATTGTGAGAAAAATAGACACTTTTGATATTGCTTTGGCTAATTTTAATTATTACCAAGACAACATAAAATCACTGTATCCGGGAGAATATTTAAGTTTGAAAAAAGATGCAAACTCTTTGTTTGTCGAAAGTTATGTAGGATGTGTAGGAAAGGTCTTTCCTGACGATGCAGAAGAGATAATTCCTTACTATGAAAAGCAAGATAAATATTACATTGAAGTCTTTGCGAAAAAATTCTACACTAAACAACAAATAAAACTTGCAGTTGTTGTTATTGTAAATGTGTATGAAAAAGATACAAACTTTGTAGAGCCAGTCCGTGAATTTTTAGGTGACTATACAAGTGAACCTAAGCTTTGGATATTTGGGGAGGTTATGGAGGATTATTCCCCAAAGCGTATGAGTGTAACAAAAACAGAAAAGTATCAAGATGCAATAGAGGAATTGGACGAATATGATGACATTAAGTTTGTAATTGCAGGCAATAGGATTGATGTATTTAGTCCATATGGTAGAAAAATTGGGGAGTTGTCAAAGAAAATGTCTGAGTTCTACATCCCCTTAATGCGTGATCCTGATAAATTTTTAACTGTTGATCTTACTTCTATAAATGAAAATGAAGAAGGAATTTGTAAGTGTAGAGTAGAAGTTTCTGTTCATGAAAAAAGAATACTTGTGGCAGAACATAGAGAACAGAAAAAAGAGCAAGAATTGAAAAGGAAGAAGCTGCAAAAAGAAGAAGATAATGGTTGCTTAGGAATACTTTCGTTTATTTCAATTGCAATTTTAGTTGCAATATTAATTTTCAATTTCTCTTAGTTCTCACTAAAAAAACTCCACTCATTATCTATAAATGGTGGAGCTTTTTAATTATAAATTATGAGTTATGAATTCTTTTAGCTCGTCTACAGAGTGAAAAGTGTGAGGCTTATCGTTTATTATAAGATGTATAACAGGGCTGTCACCAGCAAATAAATCTTTCACAGAAACATTTAATACTTCTGCTATTTTTTGCAATCTTTCAACAGTTGTGCTTTCGCCATTATTTATTCTACTTATAGTATTAGGCTCAACTCCTATTTTTTCTGCAACTTCCTTTAGTTGTAATCCTTTTTCTTTTGCTATTTCCTTTATCCTATACATACGGTGCAAATATACGTCAAAAATATATTTTTTGAAATAATATTGATTATTTTTTGATTTTTATTTGCATAAATCATTTTTATACGTATATTTGCACTAAAAATCATCTTTAAATGATGATTTAAGGTGCAAAATCTCACAACCATATAAAAGCCAAACAGGCAGCAGAGAAGATTCCCACCCTTTCCCTTCCAAAGGGAGGGGGATAGGGAGCGAGAAAAAAAGAAGTTTAATTTAAAAATTTGAGAAAATGGAAAACAATCAAGGTTTTGGAAGCGTAACGCTTGAGAAAAGAGAAAAACTTGGTAGTGAGCAAAATGCTATTACCTATTGTCTTGTGCAGGATGGAGGGGGCTACAATGAAACTATCAATTTTGCAAACTTGCAAGAATTGAGCGAACTACACCACCGTATCGGTGCTTTTTTACAAACGCAAAACTGCTAAGGCTATGAAAGAAAATAAAAACATAACCATAAATGGTGTGGAATTAACGCCTGAGATGTTGGGACGATTAAAAGAATGGGATTTATCTCACCCCGAAGACAATGAAGCGAGAATGATGATTGCAAAACTTAGAGAGCTACAGGATTTTTTATGTAAACTTCTTTGGCTTGATGGATTGCCTAATGATGACAAGGAAATAAAGCAGGGTATTGCAGGAATTATGTATATCAAGGATCAGCTACAACCATTCACAATCTTAAAATCTTAAATCATTATGAAAACGCTATACGTAATTTATTACAAAAACGATAAGAATGTGTATTATATTCCGAAAGATAAGGAAATGACCGCCTTGCAATATATCGTTCTTCGTTATATACAAAAAGGGGAAATTCCCGTACTCGCAGGAAACACCCAAGGTGATGTTCTTGCTCCAGATTGGGGCAAAGAGGCTTTAGAGGAATTGAAATTGTGGTATTACTCTCTGCATCCTAAGCATCGGAGGGAAAATCAGCGTACCGCCGCGTGGCAAGAATTACAACAAAAGGTAGAACGTCCTTTGAAAAGCGAAGTCTTTGCTTTAGTTTCGTAGTGCAGATAAGTAATTAATAAGCCAAAATGGATGATTATAAAGAAATAATAACACAATTGCTGCTAAAGGATTTTTCGCCAATACTTTTGCCTAATTCGGAAAGTGTTTTGAAGTTTACTACCGCAAAAATTCTTTCTATGTTTGGAGGAATAATTCCCACAGGTGCAGTGGATGAACACGAAATGTTTACGATTCTGAAAGAAAATCATTTTACCAAAACATTGAAGACTATTTACCATAAAGATAAAGATGGAAATGATACTAAAGAGGTGTCGGGCTATGTATATCTTTGGAATTTATATAAAAAGGAGTAAATTATGATATCGTACGAAGAAGAAAAAGTAGGTAAAAAAGCAGCAGAAATGCTGAAAAACTCTTTACATACGCAGATTGGGCAAAAGTTTGGGTTTTATGAGCATTACCACGGTAAACGCAAGAAAGACAGGCAACCTTTGAAAAAAACAACCTCTGTAGAGCGGTTAAATATTTGGACGGGCAACCAAGGCGACCGTATTACTTTTTTGAATGCCATTGTCATAAGTATGGGAAGGCAAGGCTACATTCAGCACTATGGGGTAAACCGAATAAGAAAAGGCGGTAAGCGTACACGTAAAACGCCCAAGCATACTACTTATAACTTTGAAGCCCACTATTTTCGTATGAAAGCTACGCCGTTTATTGATGAGGCGGTGGCACAAAGTGGTGCAGTACCGTATATTTTGCGTGAAATTTCTCGTATTCGTGGCACAAGGCTGTTGAAACTTACAGGGCGGTTCTTAGCAGATTATGATTTTGCTTTGGATATGAAGTAAATCCCCTCCCCAACCCTCCCCAAAGGGAAGGGAGTGCATTCGTGTTACTTGAAAAACATTTTTTCGTTAAAATTTTGTCAAATTTGAGTTTTTTTGTATGTTTGCATTGACGACAATTTACAAAGAAATTCAAAATGAGGAATTTACAACAACTAATAGGGGGCGTATCGGTGCAAGTCCGTAGTTTTTCTTACTTTGTAAGATTGTCGTCAGCGACCCCCTTTTTTATTCATTTTTAAATTTAATTGTTATGACGACAAAAAAACAAAACGAAAAAAGAGAAGAAACTTTAGGTGAACGCCTACAAGAGTTTATTGAATTGTGGGACACACCAAAGGGGTTTGCCGGAACACTCCACAAATTTGCTCAAGCGGCTCTACTTATGTACTTGAATGAAAAAGACTCGCCACATCGAGAGGAAATTGGAGCAGGCTATTTTTATCTTGGTAAAATGTGCGAGATTTTAAATCCTGATGCCGAAAATCATTTAATTGTGTAGTTATGAAAAATTTTAATTATTGGCTTACGGTTGTGCTATGTACGTTTGTTCCTTCGGGTTTGTTTGCTTCAGGAATAGACTTTATTCCTAAGCCTTGGAATGTTTTTGTGGCGTGGGGATTGCTTATTTTTTTAGTCTATCAATTTTTTCCACCTAAAAAGGTCTTTGGAGAGTAATTTCTCTGTCCTTTCAAAACTAAAAATCTACGCCCAATTTTGAGCGTAGATTTTTTTTATTATGGCAAAGGTAAAGACACAAGCGGCTATTTATATTAACGGAGAGCAGGTAAAGAATACGTATAATGGTATTGGTAAAGCTGTACGCATACTTCGGCAAGATTTGAAAAATTTGGAGATTGGAACTAAGGAGTTTCAGCAAAAATCTGAGCAACTGAAGAAGGCGGAAAAGCGTTTTGCAAAAATAAAAAACGAAGTAACGGCAACGGGCAGAGCATTGCAACAAACAGGCGGTTTCTTTTCTCGTTTTACTGCAAAACTTGGACGGTTTGGCGGTTTTGGTAATTTACTGCAATTAGGAGGGCTTTTCAGTATTGGAAAAACGGTAAAAGATTTGCTTGAAATTTCTGATGCAATTACGAATGTTCAGAGTTGAATACGCGTACTGACAAAATGAATCTAATGAAAATTACCGAAATTGGCGGGCGTTTGGGTATTCAAGGCAAAGAGGCATTAAAAGGTTTTACTGAAGCTATCGATAAGGCGTATGTGGCACTTGGTGATAGTTTTGAAGGTGGTTTGGAAGCCGTGACTACGCAACTCGGCAAATTAAAGAACTTATTTTCTGAAACTTCCGGAATGGATTATCCGGAAGCAATCAACCGTGTGGGGTCCGCATTGAATGAGTTAGCGGCTAACGGAACTTCAAGCGAACAAAATATCGCTGAATTTGCCACTCGTGTTGGTCAACTGCCTGATGCACTCAAACCGTCAGCAGCCGCTACCCTTGGTATGGGGGCTGCCTTTGAGGAAAGTGGCGAGGATGCACGCATCGCAGCGAGCGGCTATTCTCGCTTTATGAGTAGTGCTGCTCAAAACATTGAGGCTTTTGCCTATACGATGAATATGGGCGTAAAAGAGGCAAAAGAATTGCTGAACACCCATCCGGAAGAGTTCTTTATTCGATTTTCGGAGGGAATGGTAGGCTTAGATGCTTCGCAAACAGCGAGTATTTTCAAAGATTTAAAATTAAATACTTTAGAAATCCAAAAGTCTGTGGGTGCTGCAGGTAAAAATGCTGCTCGTTTCCGTGAAATGATGCAAATGTCAGCCACTGCAATGAGTGAGGCGACTTCCTTGACTGATGAGTTTAATAAAAAGAATAACAACTCTGCAGCAATTTGGGAAAAGATATGGAACACCATAGCGAACCTTACTACTGACGAATTTATTCCGGAATGGTTTGATAGTATTTCACAGTTCTTTGGTGCGATAACCGGTATTACTTCGGAGGCAGGAAATGGTGTCGAAGTTTTTCGTGAACGCTTGAAATTTTTAGTAAAGTCTATAATGGTGGCAACTACTGCCTTTTTTTCTTTGAAAGCTGCGATTTGGTTAACGGCTCGTACAACTAAACAAGCTGCTGTGCAAAATGCTCTTTTCCGAAAGTCTATACTTGCAAATATTTTAGGAGCAAAAGTGTACAGAGGAATTCTTTTGCTTTTAGGTGCTGCAAAATTTGCTCTTACTGGAAATATCAAAAAAGCCACACAAGCAATGCGTGTTTTTAGTAGGGTTACAAAGCTTAATCCTTGGGGGCTTTTAGTATCTGTTGTGCTTGCGGCGGTAACTGCCTATCAATTATTTTCTAAAAAGCTAGACGAAACGGCACGGAAGAAAAAAATGTTTAACGAAATCAGTGCTACAGCTGAAAAACAGATTGTAAAAGAGCGAAATGAGTTTGAGAAATACTTAAGCATTGCCAAGGATGAGAAAGTTGCAAAAGAAAAGCGACTGGAAGCAATGAAGAAACTTAAGGAGATTGCTCCGGACTATTTAGAAGGAATTACGCTCGAAACCATTAACACTGACAAGGCAACTGCTGCAACAAAAAAATATATTGATGAGTTAAAGCGGAAATCTTATTTTCAAGCAATTCAAAATAAAGTTGTGGAATTGCAGCAAAAGGCTGTTGATTTAAAACACCAAGATCCAAGAGAGCAGATGGATTGGGTGGACAAAGCAAGTAATTGGTTGGCTTCCGGAAATGAAGATTATAATGGATTGTCCAAAATATCGATGGAGGAAGTTAAAAAGTTGGATGAGTTGGCAGGTAATGAGTTGGATAAAGCCTTGGGTAAGTATAACCATGTTATAGAGCGAGCCTACAGAGATAGAAGAAAAGCTATAGAAGAAAATCAAAAAGAAATTGAAACACTTTTAACTGAGCAAAAGAAGTATGCTATTGAGCAACTTGGAAAAGAAGATGATAATACTCCTCAAAATAGAGGATTGGGAGGAAGTGACAGCAAAAATAACAAACAGCTTTCATCTGCTTACAAGAAAGCCATTGAGGAACGTGAGAAAACGGAGCGAGCTGCTTTGCAGAATCAATGGAAATTGGAAGAAGAACGCCTTGCTCTGAGGGCTGACAGCTTTGAAAAAGAAGAAGCACTACTTAATCTGCAGACTGAGAAGAAAGTTACAGCTATTTGTAATGAAACGGAAAAGCTGGAGGAAGAAATCGGCAATCAGAATTTAAGGCTTGAGGAATTAAGAGCCCAATCCCAAAACTCCAAATTAACAGACGGGCAGCGCAGCAGTATTACCGAAGAGATTGTAAATCTTAAGCAATCTATTGCAGCAAAACAGCAAATCATTCAAACAAATGGAGAGCGTGAAGTCGCTATTTGGGAAGCAACGGAATCTAAGATTGCGGCACTTCGACATAAGTATGACCTTAAAGAGGTCGCCAACACAAAGGCACATTTTGACGCAAAGATTACTCAGAAAAAGTACGAAGCCGAAAAAATGCTAAGTGAAATCAATTCATTGGAAGAGGCAAAAAACAGGATGAAAGATAGCTTATCTGATGAGGAATTGGCAAAAATCAAAACGTTGGAAGCTGCTAAAAAGGCTATCCGAAAACAAACAAACGAGGCTGTTCTGAAAATGCAAACAGAGTCATTGCAAGCACAAATAACCCTAATGGAAAAAATGCTTCCAAAGCTAACGGGTGAGGCAGCTGAAAAAATGAAAGAAGATTTACTGAAGCTTTATGAAGCATTTCAAAAGGTAAAGCAGTCTTTGAATGGAAATGCAGGGAATCCTGAGTGTAGCGATTCCGAGGGGCTTGATAGGGTTGATGTTTTAGGATTTTCGGCTGCACAATGGGAGTCTACATTTTCCAATTTAGACAGCTTGGAAGGAAAAATGGCTGCAGTAGGTATGGCTTTTTCTGCCCTTGGGAATGCGGCACAAATGTACGCAGAACACCAAAGAAACATCAATGATCGGGAACTCGTAAAATTTCAGAAAAACCAGACGAAAAAGAAAAAGCTATTGGAAAGTCAGCTAAATGCCGGTATCATTTCCCAAGAGCAGTATCATAACCAAATGGCCGCAATGGATGCCAAAGCTGAAGCTAAAAAACAAGAGTTGGCACTAAAACAGGCTAAGGCTGAAAAAGCGGCACGGATGTTTTCGATTATTGGGGATACTGCAATGGGGGTTGCAAAAGCTATGGCTCTACCATTTCCCAAAAGTTTAGTTGTAGGGGCTATTTATAGTGCTATCGGTGCAGCTCAGTTGGCAATAGTAGCTGGACAAAAACTACCAAGTTACCATGTGGGAGGTTTTACCGGAGGTTTAGGCTTTCGAGACGGAAGTGGGCACGAAGTTGCCGGAGCGGTCCACGAGGGAGAATATGTGATCCCTAAATGGTTGCTCAAAAAACCTGAAGTAGCAAACGTAGCAGAATGGTTGGAAACAAAAAGGAAAGGAACTACAGCTTCTTATGATGAAGGTGGTTATACTTCTACTGCTACCCAAAATAGAGAGCAGATAACTAATCCGGATTATGGAAGAAATGATACAACCAGTATTGCGTTGATACAGGTGTTGTACAAGTTGAGTGAGATATTAGAGGAAATCGATCGGAAAGGAATCGATGCTTATGTAGTTTCTAATGCTAAGAATGGTAGAGAAATGCAACGTGCAATTAAAGAATTCAAGGAAATACAAGATAAAAATAAGCGTTAAGAAAATGAGTGTTAATTTTACTATAAATGAAGTCTTTTTTTGCCTCGATAACAATCCGTTGGAGGTAAAACAAAGTAATGCGAGTTCAGTGATTGCAAAAATGTATTTACAGATGCATTTTGAGGGATATGGTGATAAACCTTACAATTTGCAGCAGACTTATGAGCAGGTCTTTTTTCAAGAAACCGCTACATTCTACCCCGGAGAGGAGGTTCAAGATTTTTTTATGGAAGTAAATAGTTTTACGCAAATCAATACTAACGAAAATGAAGGTGTTGTGCCTAATCCTCTTTTTAATGCCGCTTCCGTGAATATTGTTATTAAAGAATTTGATTCAAACGACATAGAGAAGAAAACTTATGAGTTTAATAATCTGTATTTTCTTCCCGGAAAAAAGCCGGTGGCGTTTCCTTATCTTACAAACTCTCAAATCCGAACGACTTATTCTGATAGTTTAATAATGTTGCCTGCATTGGGGCGAGACATTAATACTGAAAAGCTGAAAGATATTACAGGTGTTGATGTTGACGTTTCTGCTATTACTAATGAATATGCTGTTTATGGATTGACAATAAAACGGTCAGAACTTGACAGAATTTTTGGAGACAGAAAGGTTGTAGATGACTCTCAGATAGCTTTCGAACCTATCCCTAATCCTAGAGATTGTATCGCTGCTATCTTTATTAACCAAAACCATTGCCCAGATTGGTTTACGTTCTCAGGAGAATGGGAAGAATATACGGAATTGAATCAAGTTTTGTCTAAGCATACGGAAAGAGGTGTTGATTTTAAGGCAAAAGTTTCCACTAAAAATACTTTCAAGCTCAATACCGGATGGTTGTTTGAAGAAGAACTTACTCTTCTTGCTGAAATGATGAGATCAAAATATTGTTGGATTCAGCTACAAGGAGAATGGGTGCGCTGCATTCCTGTTAGTAAAAAGGCTTTGCCATATGATTCTGAGCGTAATGTAAATAGTCAAATTATTGAATTTCAAAAAGTAGAGGAAAATGAGAGATAGTTTTGTGTGTTCTGATTTTGTCTTAGATTTGAGTAGGTTACCTATTTCTTATGTAGAGGAGAATCCTCGCTTCTCAGATTCATTCTTTACGAAATACTCCTTCCCTTTTGAGTTTTATTTAGATAGTGACCTACGTAAGAAAATGGGACATTATGACAGCTTAAGAGCTTCAGGATTAGAAAAGAAAATTAAAGGGTATCACGTGTTTGAGGGCCGTATCAAAGAAGGAACGCTTGAAATATTAGAAGTACAGGGTAATTTGGTAAAGGCGCAAATTGATTCGGGTTTTGACGAGCTACCTAATTTTGACAAGAAACTGAGTGATTTGTTCCGTTCCGAAACTATCACTGTAGATAATATTTACGAGCACGCAGAAAGTGTTTGTGCAAAAAAATATCCTGAAACTTCCTATAATTTTCCTTGTGTTATCTTTGATAAACACTCTAAAGATGAGCCAGGATGGGAGATTTTTAATAAATTTCTGAATGACAGGAATGCAAATGGTTTTGTGGATAATAACGAGGACGGTTCTGATTGGGATGAAACACCCGAAGATGAGCGCGTTGATGCAGACAAGTTTCATAAAAACAGAAATATCATTCATCCAATGCCTTACGTATTGCATGTATTGAAAACAGGGTTTTCCGATGCAGGATATGAGTTGCAAGGAGATGTTTTAAGTGATGAAGATTTTTTGCAACGAGTGGTGTATGATCCAAATGCAGAATATTCTTTTGCAAAAGAGTCTGAAACGGTTTTATTAAAAATTGATTTTAATGAAGGAACTCACGAGGGAGAAAGTTTACTGTACTATTTTAATAAACAAACCACTCTGAAAAAGGGGGCTTTTTTGCTTAGGGGGTCTCTTTTCTTTAATGCTTTTAATTATTATTCTGCTGTCAGCTCTGCAAAGATTCTCATTAATAATAGTGAGATTTATAGAATAGAGAAAAGACATGGAAGAGATATTAGCATTGATTTGAATATTTCATTTGAAAATTCAGTTGAAAACGGGATATTAGAAGTGCAAGTGTCAACATTTGAACCGGAAAATCTCCCTGCTGCAGTTGCAGACTTGCAAATTGATTTTAGAAAGAACCTAAATCAGGATGGTGATAAGATAAAACTGTTTAATAATAGAAATGAGTTCTCTTTGGGAGATTTTGTTCCAGACATGACATTTGGAGATTTTGTCAGAACTATTAAGATGTGGAAAAATTATGATATAGCCGTTCGTGATAATACTATTATTATGAATAAGCTGAGCACTTCTCTTTCTGAATCAATGAAAGATGTTTCCCGATTTTCTGTAGCCACTCCTATCAAAACTTTTGTAAACAAACGAAGTTTTAATGTTTTATTCCCCGAGATTGATAATAAAAAGGAAAATGTATTTATAGACTACAAAGGTCATAAAATGGGAGGAACGCCCTTAAAAGAATCAACAGATATTGACATAAATGGCTATTGTTTGCCTATTGAAACCTTTCGTGGAAAAACAACAGCAAAACCCAAGATTGACGACAATGGAGTATTAGGGCTGATTTATTATGATGGTCTGCATAATGGAGGTAATTTTGCTCAAGAAAAGCCAGGATTAATGTTACCCGACATTCTTAATGTTTTACTTCCTTGGTACGAACAGCGAATAGTCAGTAACGAATTTCGCTGGTCTTTTTACGCCAACAAAAACCAATGGCGAGATATTGATGTAAAAGACACGCTATATGCATACGGACATAAGGTTTGGATTCGTGAAATCAATAAAACAGTTATTGATGAGAGAACTTATCAAATTGAAATAGTGGTGGAAAGCGTGAAATGATGTGCTATGATGCAGCAATCGCACTGAAGCACCCAAAATTTACTAACTGTTTATCAGCCACTTTTCTGCGAGGCGTATATTTTTCAGTGATACTTAAATCATAGTGGCGTGCTTGGTCACGAACCTTTATTGTGGGAACTCCCATTTCTAACATATTAGTAATGCCGGTATCTTTTAAACTATAAAACTGATAACGATGACTAAACTTGAGTTTTCTCCTCATCTTTGACCACTCATCAGATATCTTTTTAGGTTTTAATTGTTTTGCTCCAGGGAAAAAGTCATTTGCAGAAAAGACATAATCTGTTTGCTTTGCTCGGGCAATATGATTTAATAGCAACTGCTTAAACTCATTGGGAATAGTGACAATATCATTTTTCTTGTTCTTGCTTATTTCTGCAGGAATGATAACATAATTCTCGTCTATTTGTATGTCTTTTACTTTCAATTTGGTGAGTTCAGTTCTTCTTAAAAACAATGAATAAGTACATAAGCATAGTATTAAATAAGGAGGATTATTTGTTGCCAAATAATCTTGAACATCTATTAAAATGTTTGGAGGAATTACTGTTCTGATTTTTTCACCCTCTTTTTTCTTGACTACCCCCTCAAGTGGATTTTTGCTTATATACTCTCGCTTAAGCATATAAGTAGAAAAGGTGTTTAAAAATACGATATAGTTGTTGTAGGTTCTATTCCCAACTTGTCTAGTTACAGTTAAATAGTCTAAGAATTTTGCGACCAACTGCCTGTTGAAATTGATGCAGTGCAATTCTTTCTCTTCAAGATTTAGGTAGCTTGCCAGAATTCTTAAGTAAGATTTGTAGCTGCGCAAGGTGTCTTTCCTTAAATTGCCGTTTTTTATCTCTGTTTCATTATAATTAATGAATTCAGAAATAGCAGTCTTGAGTAATTTGAAAGAATTAGCAGCCTCCATCTCAATCTCTGGATTCCATCCTCTTTCTAGTTTTGAGTTAATTTCAGCGCACATTCTTTTTGCATAACGAGTGCGCTCTCTGCTGTTTTGCATTTTGGGAACTCTGATTCTTTTCCGGGTCATCTCCCCTTTACTGTTTTTGTAACGGAAAACAACGAGCCAATCTTTATTGGCTTTCAGTTCTGCAGGAACATAATCTATCATCACAATCTTATTTGCTCTGCTCAAACTCATAATGACACAAATTTGACACAGAAAATTAAACAAAAAACGCCGTATCCCTTATGGGATATGGCGTGTGATGATTGCTTGTAGCGGAGGCAGGACTTGAACCTGCGACCTTCGGGTTATGAGCCCGACGAGCTACCAACTGCTCTACTCCGCGATATAGTGGTGCAAAGATA
>PDWJ01001186.1_pt1 | contig 44727 bp, 38 predicted proteins | sample 1430881 | NCBI WGS metagenome assembly PDWJ01 (sample SAMN01162460, study PRJNA174530) | Oral metagenome, whole genome shotgun sequencing project. | biome: Marine environment; feature: Marine mammal; material: Swab sample of the gingival sulcus; isolation source: swab sample of gingival sulcus...
TACATTGCAGGCATTAATTAGAACGAAAATACATTGAAAAAAGTGACAACGACCTTGACACACATCGGGGTGTCAAGGCTGCGAGGCACGAGCACCGAGGGCTTGGCCTTGATAGCCTCGCCGACCAGCACTATGCGTGAATTATAAGGGAAACGAAAGCTAAGGGAAATTTACAGAAAAAAAGTTGCTTTATCGCCGTTCAGTTGGGCAAATTGCTTTACTGGTAGATCAGCTTATAAAAAACAGGTCAATTTGGATTGCCTAAAAGAAGGTATATCAATAAGGGGTGAAAACGGGGATTACAGCTTAAATATCCAGACAAAAGTAATGGTAACTATGTTTTCCCTGTTCGCTGAAATAGAGCGTGATTTAATAAGCCAGCGTACAAAAGAGGGAATTGCCAGGGCCAGGGCAAGTGGGTCAAAAATTGGAAGACCTAGAGGAATAGGCAAGCATTTGCTTGATAATCAAAGAGAGGAAATCAAAAACTGCATTGATAAGGGGTTGTCAATATCAGCTATTTCAAAGCTGCTTGAGATACCTTATGGCAGGTTGAATCATTATGTGAAATCAAGAAAAATAAAATAACAGCCGGGGCTAAAATTTCAGGGCTAGTTTAGCCCCGGTAAAATTAAAAATCTTCTAAGGGCGACAGTTTTGTCGCTCTTTTTTTATTCAAATATCAGGTGCAGCCAGAAAAGAGGATTGGTGCTACCGAGTGGCGCTTTTGAGCCAGGCTTTATGTTTAGCCCCGGAACCCCTTATTTTAGCCCCGGAAAATTTACCCTGTATTGTAATTAGCTGAAATTATGGTGCTCCAGGCAGGAATCGAACCTGCGGCACCAGGATTAGGAATCCTGTGCTCTATCCCCTGAGCTACTGGAGCATTGGACTGCTGAGGTGCAGCTGGCCACGGGTGCTTTACTGGGCTGCAAGCAGGGAAACACTTATACCATCGTATCTCCTCTCTGTCAACGTATGAGGGTAATTTTGGGCATAGGCGGCTGGCGGCTGCGTATGAGGAATATAACGGTCTACTCAGGCAGACTCTCCATCAGCCAGGGTCAACGTGCCGTTAAAATCAAGTTTATCAAATTTATAATTCACAATACAGTTTCTCCCTATACCTGCTCCATCAGGGATTCTGGCTTCCTTGCCAATAAGGGTGATACCACTATAGAGATGCTGCGGAAATTCATTATTTGCAACGGTCATGTTATCACTGTTGCCGATGATAACGTCCTTGCCGATGTGCACACGTTTATCACAAATGGCAAGATCAACGTGTGCATCTTCTTCAATGACGGCATCATCAAAGATGACCGAGTTGGTTACAACCGCTCCCTTTTTTACTCTTACACCTGGCGAGAGAACTGAATTCTTCACAGTTCCCTCAATCCGGCACCCCGCCGACACCAAAGATGTATTTACCCTGCAGCCAGCGGCAAACTGTGCCGCAGCGCGATCCATTGGTCTGTCACCGTATTCCGGGTTAGCCTGAATCCCCCATTTTTCCGGTGATATCTCACTGCCTTTTCGAATAATATCCATATTGGCCTCCCAGTATGCCTGGATAGTGCCTACATCTCGCCAATACCCATAAAAAGGATAGGCAAAAACCCTGTCATTTTCTATGGCCCTGGGAATAATATGCATACCAAAATCAATTTCCGTCCTGTCACGCCCAAGAGTTTCAAGAAGATATCCGGTGTCGAATACATATATTCCCATGGAAGCAAGATTTGTCTTTGCTTCTTTTGGTTTTTCCTCCCAGTCTATGATTTGGTTCTGGGCGTCAACAATACCGACACCAAACTGATGAATTTCACTCTTTGGCACCACCATCATGCCTATGGTAATATCAGCTTTCTTGTGTTGATGATAGGAGAGCATAGCCGCAAAATCCATGCGATATATATGATCACCTGAAAGAATAATAACCTGCTCACTGGGGTTTGATCGGATAAAATCAATATTTTGACGAATTGCATCGGCAGTCCCCTGGTACCAGTCCGAATCTTTCTCACCGGTACGGGGGGGCAAAATTTTCACGCCTCTTGATCTTCCGGTAAAATCCCATGGTTCACCGCTGCCAACATGCGCCATTAATGAAAGAGGTTTATACTGGGTGAGTACCCCTACCTTTCGAATCCCGGAATTCATGACGTTGGAAAGACCAAAATCTATAATACGATAAATGCCGCCAAAAGGAACAGCGGGCTTGGCGCGATGTCCAACCAGGAGATTAAGGCGGCTGCCGATCCCCCCGGCAAGTAAAAGAACAAGTGCATCATATGTCGTTTTCACCGCAAATCCTCCTTGTCAGCCAGGGAATGCTCCGGCCATCTATTGGTTGCAATGCGCGGATCAATAACGCAGCCGCTGCCGATCTGAAAAGCATCCGGCACGTTATTATTCCAGCCGACAACGGTAATGTTTCCCCTGGCATCTTTTCCGGGGACGCCGACTTGAACATTATAACCAAAGGTAGTATTCACATCACTTACAGTTAAGTGCAGCCGCGCACCCTTACGGACAACGTTGTCAAAAAACAAAATGGAGTCGCTTACCTCAGCGCCTCTTTCTATATGAACACCAGGAAAAAGAATGGAGTTTCTTGCCGTCCCTTCAATAATGCAGCCATTGTAGGCTATGGAGTTATCGAGCCTCCCGTCATCACCTATCTTCACAGGCTGTCTTCCGGCAATATTGCGATGTACAAGGTTTGTCCGTATGCCCCAGGCCTCCATATCAATTTTTGGTTCAGATCCGAGAAGGTCCATTGAGGTCTGCCAGTATTCATCAACTGTCCTGGTGTATCCCCAGTATCCATCAAAGAAAAATCCATGCACATTATACTGCTGCTCCATCATCAACGGTATAATATCATGACCAAATTCATAGAATTCAGCCTTCTGGTTTTTCTTAAGCACAGCCTCAAGCACCTCAGGCTTAAAACAGAAAACCGTCAGTGAGGCCCATCTGGCTTTTGGTTTGGCCGGCTTTTCTTCGTAGGATAGCACTTTTCCGCCCCTGGAATTATCCCTGGAAATATCAGCAATACCAAACCTGGAGGCTGATTCTTTCGGCACCTTGATAAATGCCGCAGTCAAATCAGCGTCCTGCTCATGATGGTAATCGATCAGCTCTCTGTAATCCATCTGGTAGATATGATCACCGGAAAGGACCAAAACGTCAGAGGGGTTATGGTAGCGGATGTAATCGAGATTCTGATACACAGCATCTGCTGAGCCTCGATACCAATCGGGACTTTCATACCCTTTGAACGGAGGCAATATGGAGATACCCCTTGATCTCCCGACAAGATCCCAGGCAGCTCCTGTCCCGATATGATTAATAAGAGAATACGATCGATACTGGCTGAGAATGGCAATAAGCTCAATACCTGAATGAAGAAGGTTGGAAAGAGGAAAGTCGATAACCCGGGCAAATCCGCCAAATGGAACGGCTGATTTTGGGCGATAGTGAGTCAGCACGCCGAGTTCGTCCACTCTCCCGCCAGCCAGAACCATGGCCAGGACTGAGGGTTTAAACATTGGTACTCCTCCTTGGGTTCACTTGCTTCAGGTCAGCAATTGCTTTCAGGTTGCCCGGATTCGGGCCAGTGCTATTGGTAGCGGCTGACAGCTATACTCCCTTTTGCGGGGTCAATTGTGAGCGCGCGAAGATCGGTGCCCTGGGAGTGTTACACGATGTGAGACGTTCGTGTCAAAAGTATGCGGTAAACTGTGATCGGGCCAAGATGAAGGACCCGTGCTCAGTTACGTTTTACTTGCTGTGACGATGAACAATACGGATAAGCGTATTGGTCGTTATTTCCTGATTTTCTCTCAGGGGAAGTTTTTTCAGGGACACTTCAGCTCTGGCCGCTTCCTTGTGTCCACCGGCAAGGCCATATTCGCCAAAGATCTTCTGGGCAAATTTACCGGCATTTTTTCTATACCCGTCACACCTGAGGATGACCACCAGTTTTTCATTATGTATACCAGAGACCAGCACCCAGTCAAATTTATCAACCCGGTTAAAAAAATCTGCAATAATGACAAGAATATCTGGGGTACTTACCTTGCCAAGATGAACATATGCCCTGCCTTTTCGACTTTTTACCTCGTTTAGGGCAATACGAAAATACTTGAGTTCTGATCGGCGTAACTCGGTAAGTTCAAACTTTCTTACCAGGTTTGGATTGGCAATACTGAAGAGGTAACGAAAGGAAATGCCGTCACCAATCTGCATGTTCTTTTTCTGAAAATTCTGGGTATCGACCTTGATTCCGTAATACAGAGCAGTTGCCAGGGCAACGGAAGGCTTGATTGAGGCGGCCCGGAGGTATTCCACCATCATGGAGGAGACAGCACCATATTCAGGCCTGATATCAATAAATTGCGCGTCCCAGCCTTCAGTTACCGGATGATGATCAATGATCACATCAAAATCAACCTTTTCAAAACTGCTGTGGTGCGTGGGCTGGGAATCAACTAAAACACGTTTGGAGTAATCCTTTACAGGCAGGGTATGCATTCGCTCTATGGGGATCTTCAACCGCTCAACCATGGTCAGGTTATTGAGCCTGCGTATCTCGTTTGGATACCCTATAACTACACTCTGAACGCGATAGCTGAGAAGGCGTTTTATTGCCATGGCCGAGGCAAGGGCATCCGGATCTGCATTAATTACAATGAGGACCTCGTCGTCTCGGTTGAAGATGGCCCAGAAACCTTGAAGACGCGAAAGAGCTGAATTTTTGCTGGCACTTTGCGTGACGCAGTCAGCTATTTTTTCCAGTCGCTTCAGCATAAGCAATAAAAAAACCACTCATCTTCTTGTAACTGATCACGGGCACGTCATCCTTGCACGATTACTCTTTCCCGCATACTCTTGTATAATGAAAAAGAGTGCTTGCCCAATTCTGCTGCACCCGTAACCAGTTATACGTCAGAAGCAGACAATAACACAGGAGTACAGACTCCGTGACTGGTTACATCTTCTTTTCTCAGGAGATGGAGAGGTACCATGCAGTCAGTAAAAATAAATAAAAAAATATCTCTTTGCGAAAAAATGAGTACCTTATCAAGGTATTACGTACATGTACATTGACCATAACTATATCATCTTTTCAAGTGTCCACCGAAGCAAGAGCTTATGTATGATACCATACGAATGAAAAATGGCAAGTCTTGCCCAAAAAAGAAACCCTCTCACATAACTTTTTGAATGTATCAAGTACAATCGCGTCACCAGTCACGGGGTCTGTACTGTAAGTGTTACTCTCTGTTTCTGAGGTGTAACTGGTCACTGGTGCTTCAAATGTGGACAAGCATCATTTCCCGCTATACAAGAGTATGCGGGCAATGGTGATCGTGCAAGGATGACGTGGCCGTGATCAGTTCACGATCGCAGCTTTCCTCCTCAGTGTCCTGTCAACGCTGAAATGTCAGGATATTGCGCCGGATTTTTCTTGTCCTTATGGAGTCTTGTCCTGCGTTGCATAGTAGTGCTATGTGCCACAGGGCAAGGCTGCATAAGGGCCGAAAAAGACAAGCAGGATACGACTAAGCAGCGTTGACAGGACACTCAGGATAATGACAGATGAAACGACAATGGTCTTTAGCTTTTAAGTCAGTCATGGTACATATTGACCAGAGACTGAATACATGACAACCAGATCCATGCACCTTGCCACCTTCTCATTACCGTGACCCTGCTCTACAGATATATATTTTTCCAGTTTCTTCGAAATATCATCTTGCTCATGGCAACTTTCATTGCCATCTATACCCTCATCGATTTTTTTGAAAAGATTGACAATTTCATGGAAAAAGGGAAATCCATGACCCTTGTCCTGCGCTTTTTTCTTTTAAACATTCCGTATGTTATAGAACAGATGGGGCCAGTCTGCATTTTACTTGCTGGAGTAGTTACCCTTGGTATTCTCAATCATAGCAACGAACTTATTGCCTTGAAAGCCGGGGGGATCCCATTAAGAAAAATTACCTATCCAATTATCAGTGCAGGCGTACTGTTCACCTTGCTGTTTTTGGCGATGTCACAATTTATTTTACCAGTTACAGTAAGTGTGACCAACGAAATATGGAACAAGGAAGTCAAGGGAAGAATACCGCTGGGAATATACCGTAACGGACGCTACTATTATCGTGGCAGGGACGGTTTCTATTCCTTTGCCAGACCCAACCCGACCAAAAACGACTTCCGCTTTTTTTCATTTACTTCCTGGAACGATGCATACGAACTGACCGCCAATATTGCAGCAAGAAAGGCGATATGGGAGAATGAAGACTGGAGCCTGCATAAAGGACAGCTTCAGTTTACCACCGAGAACGCCGGTTACATAACCAGAATTTTTGCGCAAAGAAGTTTTAAATTTACTGAAAAGCCTGATAGTTTTTTTGTGCCGGAATACCAGTCCATGCAGATGTCATTGCTTGAGCTCTATCAGGAAACCAGAAAACAACAGTCACCAGACGACAAAAACATAGCGTGGAGCAACTTCTTTGGAAGAATTTCCTATATCCTTCTCGGCTTGCCGCTTCTTGTCCTGGGGCTGCCCTTTCTCCTGATCATTTATAGAAAGTGGGGACGGGATCTCAGCCTTGCCGTCCCGGCAAGCTGCGGCATGGCCTTTTTCTGCTGGGGACTCTGGGGCACTCTGCAATCCCTTGCCAAAGCGAGTTACCTTCATCCACTTGTTGCGGCCTGTTCCGTACACCTTTTTATGGGAATGATTGGTTTTATTCTATTGGTACGCGAAGAGAGCTGAATAAGGACTGAACAAACAGCAGGCATACTATCCTGCAAGTCATCTGAAGCGTACAGTATCAGGTGCCTGCTCCAGGATGCCTCAGAAACAATTTGCTTCTGGCCGACGACCTGGCGGCCAGAAGACAGTAACTAGCTATAATTTATACTTTTTTAGAGCGAGGCCACTCGAAAAGGGTGAGATGGGAGCAGTGACTTCCATTTTTATCATGCGCCTGGAGCAGCTGTAATGAATAATAATAACTCTGAACCCTGTGTAAAAAAGAGTGGCGGCGGCATTGGGCGCCTCCAAAGGGCCTTTTTCTGCTCTGGCAAAGGTTTGAAAGCCGCATGGAAGAACGAAGCCGCTTTTCGTCAGGAGTTGTCTCTTTGTCTTTTTCTTTTTCCGGCCGCTTTTACTCTGGGAAACACAGGAGTGGAAAAGGCCATGCTTTCAGGAAGCCTGTTTTTGGTCCTTGTTGTTGAATTACTTAATACGGCTGTTGAAGCAGTGGTGGATCGTATCAGTTCACAACATCATTCGCTTTCCGGGCTGGCCAAGGATCTGGGATCGGCTTCGGTTTCCCTGGCTTTACTCAACTGTATCATCGTCTGGGGGCTCATACTTTTTATGTAACCTGTTGTCTTGCTAAGGTGGGAAACCCGTAACCCAAGCGGCCTTACACCTCAAATAATTTCTTGTTTTTTTATGAAAAAACGATGAGTTATTCTTTTCCAGCTCCTTGCCTGCAGATAATCCAGCTTACCCGTTTGCTGCCTGCGTACACAGCTATATGGTTTTTAAGTAATATACCGGAGAACCACATCCCCCGTGACCAGTTATAAAAAAGTTGCCATCACCACTCTGGGATGCAAGGTAAATCAGTTTGAATCCGCCTCCTTTGCCGCCGGTTTTGTCACTGCCGGTTGTGAACTGGTGCCATTTTCAACCCAGGCAGACATCTACGTGATCAACACCTGTACGGTAACCGGAAGGGCCGCCCAGCAGTCGCGTCAACTCATTCGCAGGGCCATCCGCAAAAATCCTCAGGCACGCATTGTGGTAACGGGCTGTTATGCACAGATGGCACCCGATGAAGTGATTGATATTGCAGAAACAGGTACATGCCTCATAGGAAACGGTTATAAACATCTCCTGGTCGAAACCGCCCTCAAAGAGGATGCCCCTGACCTGGTCATGCTGATCGGTAAAATTACCGGTCAAAGGAATATATGCCATTTGCCAGTCCGTCATCATTCAGGTCGCACCAGGGCTTACCTGCGTATCCAGGATGGTTGCAGCAATTTCTGTTCCTACTGCATAGTCCCTTATACCAGAGGACCGAGCCGAAGCCTGGAGCTGTCTCGAGTTATGAAGCAGGCAGAAGTGTACGCTGAAGAAGGGTTTAACGAAATGGTAATTACCGGCATAAATGTCGGAAAATATGGTCTTGATCTTCCAGAAAATGAAACCCTCTGCACCCTGCTCGGCAGACTTTGCAAGGGCTTTGCCGGCATGAGGATTCGCTTAAGCTCCATAGAACCTGTCGAGGTGAACGACTCTTTACTTGAGCTCTTTGTCACCCATCACAATTTGATGCCACATCTTCATATTCCCCTGCAGAGCGGTGATGACGATATACTGAGGAAAATGTATCGTACCTACACGGCACGCTCTTTTCATTCCATCATCAACGCTGTCCATAATACACTTCCTGACGCAGCAATCGGCTGTGATGTCATGGCTGGATTTCCGGGAGAAACTGAACAGCAGGCTGAGAATACCCTCGCCCTGCTCGAAAACCTGCCTGTCAGCTACCTCCATATATTTCCCTATGCAAAACGGCCAGGTACTCTGGCGGCACATTTTCAAGACCAGGTACCTGCATCGCAAAAGGGCATCAGAGTTAAGCGCCTCCGCGATCTGGATAAAAAACTGCGCAATCACTTTGTTGCCAGGCACCTGAACACCAGCCGCCCGGTACTGGTAGAGCGTCGTTATGTCAAAACTAACCAGCTCCAGGGCTTTTCCGACAACTATATCTTCATTCATTTTCCAGGGGCTGAAAAAATGATCCACAAAACTGTAAAGGTGACTATTCAGGCAATTACTGATGGAAAAGTAGTCGGTACAATTGATCCTCTCGACGAAAACAAACAAATAAGGTAAAAAACACAGATAGACCTGCAGTGATACCTGATCACGGGTACTTCATCTTTGCCCGGTCACTCTTTCCCGCATATTCTTGTACACGAACGTCTCACTTCGCCTGCTTGCCTGCTCAAAAGAGTGCCTGCCCAATTCTGTTGCACCCGAGACCTGTTACACGTGGAAAACAGGGAAGAACGTGGAGACACAGACCCCGTGACGGGTTACCTGCAGTGTTTTTAAATATCGGAGCATCCAGGAATGATAGGAGAAATTATTGCCATTGGCGACGAGCTGACATCAGGTCGAATTGCCAACACAACCAGCCGATACGCAGCGCAGAGACTTTATGCTGAAGGGTATACTGTACGTGCTGTCCATACCATTGGCGATTCATTTGAACTTATTGGCAAGACCATACAAAAAAGCCTGCAGCATTCTGATTTTCTTTTAATAACGGGAGGGCTCGGCCCGACGACAGACGACATTACAAACGAGGCCGTAATTCGGGCCCTTGGTCTTGAAAAAGAGCTCAATCGTCAGGTTCTCGCAAGCCTTGAAAAAAGGCTTGCGCCTCTTGACGGGCGTAAACGAGCCGTTATTGACAAGATGGCGCTTTTGCCTCAGAATGCAGCCATTCTCGATGAAAGCTATAAAATGGCCGGCTATATCCTGAAACACGAAGACAAACCCCTGTTTTTTCTTCCCGGAGTGCCAACGCAAATGGAACTGCTGCTGGCCACAAAAGTACTTCCAGCACTCAGAGAGAAAACCCTTGTTTCAGCTGGACAGGTCAGCCAGAAAGTTTACCGGTGTTTTGGCCTGCCTGAATCTGTCATTAATGAAAGGCTGCTTGAACTGGAAAAACAGCCCGGGGTACAAATCGGCTATTATCCGGTTAATTGCGAGGTACATATCAGCGTGACCATCAGAAGCAGCACCCTGTCCACCCAAAATGATCTTGTCCAGGACACGGACACCTTTCTTACCCAGGCCCTGGGAGCAAATATCTATGGTACTGATAAGACAAGTATGGCAGAGACCGTAGGTAATCTGATACTGAAACAAAAGGGTATGCTCTGCATCGCTGAGTCCTGCACAGGGGGGCTTATATGTTCAAAAATAACTGAAGTTGCCGGAAGTTCCCTTTGGTTTGCCGGCGGAATAGTTGCCTACTCCAACGACGCAAAAGAAACCATGCTCAATGTTGACCGGGCCCTGTTGACTCATTATGGTGCAGTAAGTGCCGAGGCAGCAAGAGCCATGGCCGCAAGACTTGCCCAAAAACTCAATTGTCCGACTGCGGTCTCTGTTACCGGCATAGCTGGTCCTGGAGGAGGTACGGAACAAAAACCGGTTGGCACAGTGTATATAGGTTTGTATCATAACAATAAGGTAAGTGAGCAATTACATCATTTTACCGGCACCAGAAATCAGATACAGGAACAAACAGCACTTACCGCTCTGGATACAGTGCGACGAGCCTGCCTGTAAAGGCTGTTGCCTACCATTTTATCTACAAGGAGAAATTTTATGGCTGCAGGCCCTAAATCAACGGTTGAAGAAGGCAGGCTGAAAAGTGTTGACAATGCCATCACGCAAATACAACGTCAGTTTGGTAAAGGCTCGATTATGCGGTTAGGCTCAGACGAACGGGAAAATATCCCGGCTGTTTCTACCGGTATCCTTTCCATTGACCTTGCGCTTGGTGTCGGTGGTTTTCCAAAAGGCAGGATTACGGAAATCTATGGTCCCGAGTCATCTGGTAAAACTACCCTGGCCCTGCATGTTATTGCGCAGGCTCAAAAGCTGGGCGGAAATGCTGCGTTTATAGACGCTGAACATGCTCTTGATCCCAGTTATGCTGAACGATTGGGTGTTGACGTTGATAACCTGCTCATTTCACAACCTGATTTTGGTGAGCAGGCATTGGAAATCACTGAGATCCTGATGCGCAGTGGTGGAATTGACGTCATTGTCATTGACTCGGTGGCAGCACTCGTACCCCGCGCTGAAATCGACGGCAATGTCGGTGATCAGCATGTCGGCCTGCAGGCCAGGTTGATGTCACACGCCATGCGAAAGTTCACAGGAGTGCTCAAACGTACCAATACAGTCTTGATTTTCATAAACCAGATCCGAATGAAAATTGGCGTGATGTTTGGTAATCCTGAGACAACTACGGGCGGCAATGCGCTTAAATTTTACAGCTCCATACGCATTGACATCAGGAAAACCAACCAGATAAAAGATGGCCAGGAAGTAGTTGGTAACCGTACCAAGGTAAAGGTGGTTAAAAATAAAGTTGCGCCTCCATTCAGGCTGGCTGAATTTGATATCATGTATGGTGAAGGGATCTCCAGGATTGGTGATCTGCTTGATCTTGGTGTAGAAAACGGCTTGATTGATAAAAGTGGAGCCTGGTATTCCTACCAGGACGAGAGAATTGGCCAGGGAAGGGAAAATGCAAAAACATTCTTAAAAGAGCACCCTGACATGGTGGCTGATATCGACCAAAAAATTCGCCTGGGTTTCGGGCTGATATCTTCTGAAGATTCAACCTTAACAGATGAATAACAATCAAGGAAGTAACTCCTCACATCTCACCCCTCTTTGAACGATCACGACCGGCCGCATAGAGGGGCTATAGCTGCCAATCGTGCTTGTCCAAATAGGGGCAACCTGAGAGCAGTTACACGTTCAAGGAATACACCCAGAAACGAGAGCTGTAACGAGGTACAGCGCACACGGCCACCATGTATTGGCATGTACCTGCTCACAGGGCACCTGCCACCTTGGTTTGACCTAAGGCAGGTGATGGCAATCTCCCGGCTATCCGAAAGAATTAAACAACGGCACAGCTTTTCTATGCAGCCCGCCTTCTTTTTACTTAACAGCCTCCCGTCATTCATTCCACCCTTCTTTCGCCTTGCGCACTTATTCTGCTGATGAACCAGCTGCGACGTTTTTTCATACCTTCCTCAGCGATAGTGGAAAATGAAAACATTGTGCTGTCAGGTTCAGAGGCAAAACATCTAACGACAGTCCTGCGGTTGAAGAAGGCAACGCAAGTAGAGTTTTTTGACGAAACAGGGACCCTTTATCGAGCTACCCTGAAGAAGGCCGCAGCTGATGCTGTCATGGCCGTTATTGATACAGTTCATCCTCCCGCCAAAGCTGCAAATCCGTTTCCACTCACCCTGGCACAAGGTATGCTCAAAGGGAAAAAGATGGACTTACTGGTGCAAAAGGCAACCGAATTAGGTGTAGAGCAATTTTCAGCTGTTATCACTCGTTACTGTGAAAATAAAGGAAATTATGCCCGACAGGTTGAACGATGGCACCGAATTATGATAGAGACATGTAAACAATGTAAACGAACAACACTCATGCACATAACACCTGTATGTATACTTGAACATCTCAATACAAAAAAATTTCTGCATACATATGTGGCCTGGGAAAAGGAGGGTAACAGCGTTTTTCCGGAAAACATATACAAAAAAAAAGGAGCCATCTGCCTTTGTATAGGTCCTGAAGGCGGTTGGCACGCAGATGAAATCAACCTGCTCATGAATAATGGTTTTCTCCCTTTTTCTCTTGGCTCCAATATTCTTCGAGGAGAAACCGCTGCAATAAGTGCAACCGCTATAATCAGATTTCTGACCGGCAACCTTGGGCAAAAGAAATAATGTAACGTAACTGGGTGGTTTGGGAGCAGTTACGATGCAACTCTGTTAACCATGACACATTCCTGACACTATGCGTGCAGTACTTCAACGTGTATCCAGGGCAAGCGTTTTTATTGACAATGAAATTGTCGGCAAAATTGGATGTGGACTGCTTGTCTTTTTAGGGGTAGAGGTAAGGGACACAGATAAAGACATCATCTGGCTGGCTGACAAGATTATACATTTAAGAATCTTTGATGACGACAATGACCAGATGAACCGCTCCTTAAAGGATATCCAGGGTGAATTACTCGTCGTCTCCCAGTTTACGCTTTTAGGAGACTGCCGTAAGGGACGGCGACCATCCTGGCACAGTGCCGCTCCGCCTGACAAGGCCAGACAACTTTATCTCGATTTTCTCAAGCAATGCCGCATAAATGGTTTTCCTCCGCAATGTGGCCAGTTTCAGGCCATGATGGACGTCTCCCTGACAAATGATGGCCCTGTTACCCTGCTTTTAGATTCTCGCAAAACCTTTTAACCATTGTAACAAAAATATGACTCAATTTATAACCGGAAAAACCTACAACAACTTTCTCCTTCTCAGGCAAGAGAATATTGGTGAGATTCACAGCACTATTTACCACTTCAAACATAAGCTTCTTGGTTGTCAGGTTTTTGCCCTGAAAAACAGTGATCCGAATAAAACATTCTGCATCGCACTCGCCACCATGCCCCAGGACTCAACCGGCGCTGCCCATATTTTAGAGCACTCTGTATTGATGGGATCCCGGAAATATCCTGTACACGATGTATTTGGCGAAATTCACAAAGGCGGACTCATGACTTTTTTAAATGCCATGACTGGATCTGATACCACCTGGTACCCGTTCGCCACAAAAAACATGACTGAATATTTCAATATAATGGACGTTTACAGTGATGTTGTCTTCCATCCATTGCTTGAGCGTACTACTTTTGAACAGGAGGGCTGGCATTTTCATCTCGAAACTCCTGAAGACACGCTTGAATACTCTGGTGTTGTTTTTAATGAGATGAAAGGGGCGTTCTCTGATCCAATTCGCACGTTGTTTCACGAAACCTATAAAGCATTATTACCCGAATCAACCTATGCCCATGAATCCGGTGGAGACCCTGCCTGTATCCCGGACTTAAGCTTTGAGCAGTTCACAGCTTTTCACACGTCACACTACCACCCATCAAACGCAACCATTTTTTTCTATGGTGATGCTGACCTGAACGAAGAACTGGCATTTCTTGACACCAAGCATTTATCTTCTTTTACCAGACCTGTTGACCGGGTCAGTTATACACCCGGTACGCCAACTACAAAAATCGTCACCATAGAAGGTGTTTATCCGGTACATTCAGAACAAGATCTCTCCCAAAAGACTTTCCTGGCTGTAAGCAGTCTGTTAGGCAAGGCCTCAGATCTGAAAATAAACACTGCTTTCAGGGTAATGAGTAATTTACTTTTTAATTCAGACGCATCTCCCCTGAAAAATGCCATCCTTAACGCCGGTTTCTGTCGTGATTTCGGAGGAATTTTTTTAGAAAACTCTGCTTATGCGTCCGTCATGATGACGTATCTGATTGGATCAGAGGCCAGGCACAGGGACGCTTTTCTCGAATTATACCGAGATACCCTGGCAAAAATGGTACAAGAAAGGCTGGAGCGAGATCTTGTTCTCTCTGAACTTAATAAATACGAATTTTCCGTGCGGGAGGAAATGAACAAGGCCCAGCGGGGCTTGAGCCTTATCAGCAGAATAATACCAGCGGTCAATTATGGCTATGACCCTTTTAGTGCAGTGCAACTAGACAATATATTTGAACAGGTACGAAAAGAGGCTCTGGAAGATTTCTATTTTGAACATCTTATCACTGAACGGCTGCTCAACAATCAGCAAACAGCGATTATTACCCTTCAGCCTGACCCTGAAAAGCTGCGCCTTAACGCCCGACAAGAAAAAGCCCGGCTGCAGCAGGTTGAAAACAGTCTTACTTCAGAACAGCGAACCAAACTAGTCGAAAGAACACAGGAGTTAATCAAGCTCCAGACCACACCTACGCCAACAGAGGCCTTAATAAAGCTGCCAAGGCTTCAGGTAAGGGATCTTGATCCCGATCCTCCTGTGCCCGAAGCAGCTATACAGCAAACAGGTTCTACCAGCGTATTAATAAACGAACTCCCCACTAATGGCATCAGTTACCTTGATTTTGGTCTTGATTGCACTTCCGTGCCAACGGAGTTGCTTGCCTATCTTGATATATTTGGAACCATTGTCACTGAAATTGGGACAACCAGCAAAGATTACATACAGTTTACCAAGGAGATTAATCAATATACCGGCGGATTATCTCATTCCTTCCATGCATATACCCGGTACGACGTAAGCGATAATGCGCAGCCGGTTCTCTGGTTACATCTAAAAGTTTTGTCACAGAACTTAAACAGGGGACTCGAGCTGATAGGGGAAGTGCTTGCAGATTGCAGCTTGAAAAACAGAGAACGTATCCGTGAAATTGTACAGCGCGAATTTGCCTGGGCAGAGCATTCGGTACAAAGTGAAGGGTATTCACTTGCCTCAGCACATGTTTTTTCCCATTTCAGCATGGCCGGCAAGTTTAACGAATGCATTAACGGCTCTAACGCCTATCTGGCACTAAAACACCTGGCACTCGACTATGACAACAAAGAACAGGAATTCCTTGCCGCCCTGAAGAGTCTTCAGGCAATTCTTTTTTGTCGAAGAAATCTTACCTTATGTATAACTGGTGACAAAAAAGACATCAGTCTCTATCTGGACAAGATAAAGGATATACTCGAAACCATGAAGGATAAACCTGAAGAATCACCAGCAAAAACTGTGTTTCCGGCCCAGGTGCTTAATCAGGCCTTTCTCACTTCCGCTGAGGTTGTCTACAATGTACAGGGCTGCACTCTGTTTCAAGACAGGTCACAATACAAAGGAAGCTTTGAGGTATTAAAAACCTGGATCTCAAGAGATTATCTCTGGAACACAGTACGTCAACAGGGGGGGGCGTACGGTTGTTTTATCCAGTTCAGTCACCTCACTGGAAACTTTGGGGTTGTCAGTTACAGGGACCCCCAAATAGACAGAACATACGCCGCTTACGACAACTTGCAGGGCAGGATAGAGAAGCTCGAACTTGATTCCACCATGCTCAGCCAGCTCATTATCGGCACCTATGGTAACATTACGCCACACCATGGCCCGGCTGCTCAGGGAGCCCAAGCAAGAAACAATTATTTATCTGGAATAACCAGGGAATTCAGGACAGCAATAATTGAGCAGATTCTCTCTTGCACGCTTGCCGAAATGAAGCAATATGCCCCGTTATTCAGCCAATTTCATGACAAATGCGCCAGGGCAACCATTGGGAATGCAGAAAAAATAACTGACGCTGACATACCATTTGACAATGTTCAGGCGTTATAGCGTAAACCGAATCCTGCCCCTCTTGACTGGACAGCCTGAAGAGTGCGCAGCGCCAATCATCGATACAAGTATTTTGTTTTTTCCTGGTGTCAACTTTTTTTATTCGTTGTACAAAGAGCGGCATAAACAAGAATACAGGTAACTCCTCACAACTCACCCCTCTTTGAACGATCACGACCCGCCGCATAGAGGGGCTATAGCTGCCAATCGTGCTTGTCCAAATAGGGGCAGCCTGAGAGCAGTTACACCTTTGAGGCAGGTAGAATCAGAGCGTTACACACCCGGTGAGTCGTTACGAATACAGGAGAAATACAATGGATGTAAGTTATGACTTTGTCGTTCCCTCAGCCAAGGAATATGTAAAAGGGTTAAAGGCGATAAAAAAGCACATGAATGACAGGCAGCGCACGATGCTTGAACGACATTTCAAGGCCTTTAACCGTTCGATCAGCTTTGGTGATCTTGCAGAGGCGGCAGGACTTGCCGATCATCAGGAAGCGATCAATGAGTATGAAAACTTGGGCTATATGCTGGGAGAAAAATTGAACATGAACTATTTTGAAAGTGTTTCCAGGCCAGGAAAACCAATGTATAGCAGCGCGCTTGGTGGAGGAAATCCCTTTCGAAAAGAAGATGCCGACTATTACCTCGTCCTTCACCGTGAACTAGTGGAAGCACTGCACAAAGTGAAATGGTTTACGTAAAGTGCTATAATACTGCTCAAAAACTGGACAGTTGTTTAAGGGTAACCTGAAAGCAGTTACAGACTTAAAAGCAAGCGAAACCAGGGTGAGACATGCCCTGTGAGTAGTTGCACCAAAAAATGTATTACCTTGCCAGGACCAGCGCATGTGGATAACCATGCCTTTCAAGGTACTTCTCAAATTTCTTGGCTTTGGCAAGCGATGTCCCCCCGTAGACCATCACTCTATATAGGTTCATACCAGCTGCCGGGTACTGCTGAATAATTACATCATGCCCTTTGTCAGCAAAGATATGAGCTAAACGTCGAGCGTTTTCCAGCTTTATAAATGCTCCCACTTGAATATAAAAAGTACCCTGATCAAAGATACTGGCAGCTTTTTCTTGAGGGTGACCTGCTTTTTGCTGAGTCACTTCCGGCTTGCGATCAGTCATGGCAATAATTTTAACCCTGGCCGTCCCATTTTGCAGCATCCCGATTTTTTGGGCACCGGTATAGGTTAAATCAATTATCCTGTTTTTCACAAAAGGGCCGCGGTCATTTACCCTGACAATAGTTTCTTTGCCGTTTTCCAGATTCTTTACCAGCAGCATGGTGTTCATGGGTAAGGTCTTATGGGCTGCTGTTTCTCCATACATATCGTAGATCTCTCCGTTGGCGGTGCTGCGCCCATGAAATTTTTTTCCATACCATGAGGCTATTCCCTGTTCACTGTATCCGACAGCGGATGGAACAGGATAATAGCGTATATTGTTAATTACATAAGGCCGCAGCGTGGGATGAGCATATCTCGTTTCCTGCTTTTTGGATAGTTTTGTCTCAGGGCCTAGATATCTCGAATCTTTAGGGCCGCAGCCAAACAAGATGCTGCTGCAAGCAATAATTGACCAGAGAAACAAGAGAGGGGTGTGCCGCATAATTATTTAAGATAAAAAATATACAGGTTGTGCACGGTGTTGTGATAGTGCGATGTCGAAGTGAAACATTTTCATCGTTCGTTGTGGTTTGCTGCTTTTGTTTCACCATCCTGGCTGACTGATTCAGGAGGAAGCAGGTGAGAAAAACGGGTCTTGTAAAATAGACCTGCCGCTCCTGTGGTATGGGGTGTATATGGCATGAGACCGTTACCAGCGCCCTTCATATTATCAAAGATAACCTCATCCTCTCCTGAAATCATGGACAGGCTAAGCGAGAGTATTGGACGAAAAATTTTGATTATTCCGTCATTATCAGCACGGATGAGTATATCTTCCCAGCGTCTTTGGCTAAACCCTTTTAACCAGACACCTTTTTGGGAAAAGCCGGTTATGCCGTCCGGCATGACTAGTGGCAGTACTTCATCGTCACTATAGAGGTTATGCTCTAAAAGCTTCTCGATATCAGAGCTGCCCTGGACAGTCAACCTTTCCCACTGGTCAATATCCTCTGATTCGGTGAGCAGTAAATGGGTGGTTGAGTCGTTGAAACTCCATTGGGCATGGCAGACCTGGCAGGCTACTTTTTCTCCATACTGTTGGTGTGCAGGGTGGAGTAACTGCGGGATACGATGTTTTTTCCCGGACCGCTCAGCTTTAAGGATATATTCGCCCTGCTCCTCGTTAATGGCAAGGTAAGATGGAACCTCTTCCTGTTGCCTTATAGCGTGGCAGGTAATGCAGGTGATTGCAGTTTTTTCATTATGCCCGACCGGCCCGTGACAGTCTGTACAGGTCAGCCCTTTTTGCTGGTGTATATCTGAACGAAGGTTAAGCTGTTCAACGCCATAAGGACGATCATAGTGTTCAGTTGTGACATAAGGCGTCCGGTACTCCCGGTTGAAATCATTTTCGAATCTTCCTGTGAAGTCGCTGCCCACATAATTTCCATAATGACAGCTTTGGCATTGACGCTGATCGGGTTTCTGAAAGCTGTGGGCTTGCAGCCGACTGTCTTCAAAGCGCATATGACAGGCTGCGCATCCTGTCCCGTGGTGAACAAAAGCATAGCTGTCTCCTGATGCATAGAGATGACATTTCAGGCAACGCCTCCTGAGCATATCATCACTGAGTTCAAGCAAAGAGGTTATCTGATCTGGCCGAGGAACTTTGGTAAGGTTGTCCAGGTTGCCAGTTGCTCCAAAATGCGTTCGAACCTGATTGATTTTATTTTTAAGCGTAAAATGAAGTGAATCTGCTGCAAGATCGCACTGCTTGCGGTGACAGGCTCCACAGGTGCTGGACATGTTGTCAGGGTGGGCAGGAGAGCGAATGAGTCCCTGATGAGAGACCTTTTTATCTTGGTTTACATCTATCCCGTTATGGCAGCGAGTACATTCCAACCGATGATTGACATCAAGCGTTACATCTGGATGACATCCCGCGCAGCCAACAGGCGGCTCCATTACTGGTTCAACACGCTGCTTTTTATCAGGCACCTGTTCTGAGGAGTTACATGCGTTCAATACACATAAAAACAATAATACAGAAAAAAAATGTGCTGCTTTCAAAAGTTACATTGCGTTCGATAAAAAAAATGAAAAAGAGTCATCTTTTTTATTTTTGTAGTGTTAACGTGTAGTTATTTTCTATCAGCCACCCACCTTTGGCCAGCCTGTAAGCAGGTGCAGACTTAAGGCACGTGAAACCTGGGTGGTACATGCCCTGTGAGGCATGACGATTCCGGGTAACTTATCATACAACCTCTTATGCTCACAAGTTTTTCTGGAACATGTAACTGCTTTCGCCTGCGTACCTGTCGAAATCGTGCCGGCATAAATCTGAAGCATCCATGACCAGTTACCCATCAAAAGTACAGCCTCTGTGACCGCCGGAAGAGAGGCAGCCTGGGAGCAGCTCATAATAACCAATCGTTTTTTCATCATTATAACGTAGAAATAATGTAACTACTCACTGGGTGTGTACCTCTCTGGTTTTACCTGCCTCAAAGGTGTACCTGCTCTCAGGCTGCCCCTATTTGGACAAGCACGATTGGCAGCTATAGCCCCCCCTCTATGCGGCGGGTCGTGATCGTTCAAAGAGGGGTGAGCTGTGAGGAGTTACGAAATAATCTCTCTCAATCTTGACATGCCAGAATAAAATTGATACATGAAAAAGCCTCTCAAATACTTTTTATGTCCTTATACATTACATCTTTCTCCAAAAAGCCGATATAGCTCAGCTTGGTAGAGCGGCTGATTCGTAATCAGCAGGTCACCGGTTCAAGTCCGGTTATCGGCTCCACGCATAAAAAAAGATAGCCTTTCCCGGCAGTACCAGCTCCCGGCAAATGATGCTTGTCCAATTCTGTGGCACCTGTGGCCAGTTACACGTCGGAAACAGGGAATAACAAAGAAGCACAGACCCCGTGACTGGTTACGTAGTTACGCCCAGTAAACACAAAACTATAGAGCAAATAAAACAGATATGGTACAAGGGAAAAGTTAACAGATAATTGAGTCTGCAGGCGAGGTATACCTGCGCTCTGTACTCGTTTGTCAGAGTGCTCTGATGAAATGACCACCACCACTCAATCCCTGAATATTCTGTAAAAGGAGAACGTTGTGAAAAAAATTCTCACTTTAGGTCTGGCTTGCGCCTTTCTCTTTAGTGCTTCTCTTGTGGGAGCAAAAACCTTAAAGCTGGCCATGGATGCCGATCCGGTATCGCTTGACCCCCATGTCCAGCTGTCTGGCGGGATGCTGCACTATTCCCATCTTGTCTTTGATCCGCTGGTCCGCTGGAATAAACAAATGGAAATAGAGCCCCGTCTTGCCACCTCCTGGGAACGGATTGATCCGCTTACCCTGAGGATGCATCTTCGCAAAGGGGTTATCTTTCATTCCGGCAATCCCTTTACGGCAAAAGATGTTGCCTGGACCTTGGCCCGCCTGAAAAAGAGCCAGGATTACAAGGGACTCTTTGACAGCTTTGTCGAGCCGGAGATCATTGATGAGTATACCATTGATATCAAGACCAGTGTTCCCTACGGGCTTACCCTGAATATGTGTACCTATATCTTTCCCATGGACTCCATATTCTATTCCGGAAAAGACGACAGGGGAATGGACAAGGGTGCCATTGTTAAGACCGATTATTCCTTTGCAAATGGTGCGGAATCTGGTACCGGAAAATTCGAGGTTGCGGAACGGGAACAGGGCCAGCGCTGGGTATTGAAGGCCTTTCCGAAATACTGGGACAAGGACACTGGCAATGTTGATGAGATCGTGATCACCCCCATCAGTGAAAATGCCACCCGTGTTGCTGCGCTGCTTTCCGGAGACGTTGATTTTATTATGCCTGTGCCGCCGCAGGATTTTGAGCGTATTGAAAAAAGCGGGCATCTGCAGCTTATCACCATGCCGGGAAGCCGGATTATTTCCTTGCAGCTTAACGGCAAGAGAAAGCCGGAACTGGCCAACCCCAAGGTGCGCCAGGCCATTGTTTACGCAGTAAACAATGCCGGGATTGTGAAAAAAATCATGAAAGGCCGGGCCACCGTTGCAGGCCAGAACTCTCCGAAAGGATATGCGGGGTACAATCCGGCACTGACTCCACGTTTTGATGTCAAGAAGGCCAAAGCGTTGCTGAAAAAAGCCGGGTACGAGAAAGGCTTTACCGTAAGCATGATCGCCCCTAACAACCGCTATGTCAATGATGAAAAGATTGCTCAGGCCGTTGCCGCCATGCTTGCCAAGATCGGCATTAAGGTTGAGCTGAAGACCATGCCCAAGGCCCAGTACTGGGACGAATTTGACGCTCAGGTTGCCGACATCCAGTTGATTGGCTGGCATTCTGACACCGAAGACAGTGCCAATTTCTACGAGTATCTCTATATGTGTCCGAACAAGGAAACCGGGAAAGGGCAGTATAACAGCGGCAATTATTGTAACAAGATTGTTGATGAAATGACTGTTGCCAGCTATAGCGAGGTTGATCTTGAAAAACGGGCCAGGATACTGCAAGAAATCGAGGAAATCCTGTATGAGGATGCCGCTTTTGTGCCCCTGCACTGGCAGATGCTTTCCTGGGCTGCCAATGATAAGCTGGAAAATGCCGACGAGATTGTCAACGTGATGAACTTCCCGTATTTTGGTGATCTGAACATGAAATAATCCGGCACAGTGTTTTTCCTGGCGGGCGCGTTCCTGCACCCGCCTTTTCCTTTTTCCAGCCCGGATTTCTCATCAGCTCAGGCGGTGCCAGGTTCGGCAGTTTCTGGTAACTCATTATACCTTTGTCTATGTGTTGCCAGGATACTGGCGAAGATGGTGCCGCCTGAGCTGACCTCCGGTGAACATTCTGGCGAAATCCGAGACTGCTTACGGACATCACATACGTCTGTTTTTTATGTGTTTTTTTAAAACCAGACAAAATGTTCATGAGAAATCCGAGCCAGGTAACTGCTCCCAGCCCGCCCCTCTCTGGACGATCACGATTGGTCGCTGGGAAGGCTGTCGCTGCTCATCGCGTTTCCCCAAATCTGGGCGGGCTGAAAGTAGTTACAGACTCAAAGCAAGTGAAGCCAGGGTGGCACATGCTGCCCTGTGAGCAGTTATTTTTTACAATGTGGCGTCATGATTGCCTTTATTATTAGACGTGTCACCCAGGCAGCCTTTGTCATGCTGGTTATCAGCCTGATTGGTTTTGCCATTAAACAAAATGTGGGCGATCCTGTCCGTGAAATCACCGGGATCTCTGTTTCTGCCGAAGAACGGGAGGCCTTGCGGCAAAAACTTGGCTTAAACGATCCCTTTATGGTGCAGTGGGGCCGGTTCATAATCCAGGCCCTCCATGGTGACCTGGGCAACTCCTTTTATTTCAAAAAGCCAGCAGTGGAGGTGATTGTCTCCAAGGCTCCGGCTACCCTGGAGCTGGTACTTACCACCTCGATCCTGGTTGTGCTGCTCTCAATTCCCACCGGGATTTACGCGGCGGTGTTCCCCCGATCCTGGTTGTCCCGGTTCTTTATGGGGGCAAGTATCATTGGGGTTTCCATTCCTGTCTTTCTCACTGCCATCCTGCTTATTTATATTTTTGCTGTCTGGCTGGGATGGCTGCCGTCTTTTGGTCGTGGTGAGCTGGTAACAATCTTTCCGGGATGGCAATCGGGATTGTTTACCTGGGATGGCCTCAAACATCTTATCTTGCCCACAGTCTCGCTCACCTCCATCATGCTGCCTCTCTTTATCCGCCTGATCCGGGCAGAGATGAAAGAGACCCTTGAGACGGAATATGTCAAATTTGCCAGAGCAAAAGGGCTTAAACCGGCGCGGGTCCTCTTTGTTCACGCCTTCAAAAACACCTTGCTGCCGGTTATCACCGTGGGCGGCGTCCAGCTGGGCACCCTTATCGCCTTCACCATTCTTACTGAAACGGTCTTTCAGTGGCAGGGCATGGGCTCAATGTTTATCGAATCAGTGGAAAGGGCCGACACCTCACTGATGGTGGCGTATCTGGTCTTTGTCGGTTTTATTTTTGTTGTGGTTAATACCCTGGTTGACGTGATCTATGGCCTGGTGAATCCCACCGTGCGGATTGGCGGGAGGAAATAATGGGACGTTGGCAAAAAATCATCAGCTCAGCCCTTGTGTACAGTTTTCTTCGTGATCCCCTGGCTATCGGCAGTTTTCTGGTACTCTTCGTGCTTTTTGTCGCCAGCTTTGGCGCACCGGTTTTTGCCCCTTTTGATCCTTATGATCAAAGCACCATTGATCTTATGGATGCGGAGATGCCTCCTGTCTGGCAGGCGGAAAGTGATCCACGTTTTCTGCTTGGTACTGATCCACAGGGCCGGGATATGCTGTCCACCATGCTCTACGGAATGCGCGTTTCGGTATTGATCGGCCTTGGTGCCGTGCTGCTGCAGTCGCTTCTTGGTATTATCATTGGGCTTGTTGCAGGATACAAGGGAGGACGTCTTGAGGCCTTTTTGATGCGGATGGCTGATGTACAGCTCTCTTTTTCCACCTATATGGTGGCCATCTTTATCGGTGCCCTTTTTCAGGGCATCTTTGGCATGGGGGTCTATGAACATTATGCGGTCTTTTTGCTTGTTCTGATTATTGGCCTTGCCGAATGGCCGCAGTACGCACGAACCGTGCGGGCCTCTGTTTTGGCCGAGAAAAAAAAGGAATATGTTGAGGCGGCGCGGGTTATCGGCCTGAAACAGCAACGGATTATGCTTCGTCACATCCTGCCCAATACCATGACGCCGGTACTGGTTATTTCCACTGTTCAGGTTGCCAATGCCATCATGAGTGAAGCCGCCCTCTCTTTTATCGGTCTGGGTATGCCGGTCTCCCAGCCCTCTCTGGGCTCATTGATTAAGTCAGGATTTGATTATATTTTCAGTGGTTCCTGGTGGATTACCCTTTTTCCGGGACTGGCACTGGTGGTACTTATCCTGTCAATTAACCTGCTTGGCGACTGGGTCCGGGATTATCTCAACCCTAAACTTTACAAGGATTAATCTGGTGGACAGACAGCATTCTCTGCTTTCAGTGCAAGATCTCAGCATCGCGTTTACATTAAGAGACTCGGTGCTCACCGCCGTTGATGGCGTCAGCTTTACCCTTGAGCGAGGACAGCGGCTCGGTCTGGTGGGAGAATCCGGTGCCGGAAAGTCAGTGACAGGCTTTGGCATCCTCAATCTTGTCAGCAAACCAGGGTATATCTCCGGTGGTTCCATTCTTTTTGAAGGAAAAGATCTCGCGAAGATCTCTGAAGAAGAGATGCGGCAGCTGCGGGGAAACAGGATCGCAATGATTTTTCAAGATCCAATGATGACCCTTAACCCGGTACTGACCATTGGCCAGCAAATGAGGGAGACCTTGCAGGCGCACAGCGGTATTTCGCAGGGTGATGCGGAGAAGATTGCCCTTGACAAGCTGGAAAAAGTTGCCATTCCTTCTCCCGAAAAGCGTCTTCGACAATACCCCCACGAGTTTTCCGGGGGGATGCGGCAGCGCATTGTTATCGCCATCGCTCTGTTGACCTCGCCGTCACTGATCATTGCCGATGAACCAACCACCGCCCTTGATGTCACTATCCAGGCCGACATCATGGAATTGCTGCTGCAGCTCTGTGAGGACGAAGACCTTGCCTTGCTGTTGATTACCCACGATCTGGCAGTGGTGTCTCAGGTTGCAGAGCGAATCGCGGTGATGTACGCCGGTCGGATCGCTGAGCTGGGAACAACAGAGGATATTGTCAACCAGCCCCAGCATCCCTACACCCAGGGCTTGCTCAGGGCCTTACCCCAGAATGTTGCGCGATGCGAACGCCTGAACCAGATCCCCGGTTCAATGCCAAATCTCAAGGAGCGCCCTCCGGGCTGCGCCTTTTATGAGCGTTGCGCTCTGCGCCGGGATGAGTGCAGACAAAGTGTTCCACAGTTACAAGGCAACAAGGAGACAGGGAGTCTTGTGGCCTGCCACGTGGTTAACTGATCAGTATGGCGCGGCGAGAAGTTACATAATCTTTATCTTTATTTATCATGAACAACCAACCTCTTCTTGAGATAAACAATCTGGTAAAGCGTTTTGATATTTCTGGTGGTCTTCTGGAGCAGCTTCGTTTTTCCGGGGGAAAGATCCAGCGAAAACAGACGGTGGTGCGAGCAGTAAACGGGGTCAGTTTCACCATAAATCGCGGGGAAACCGTCAGCGTAGTGGGCGAGTCAGGCTGCGGGAAATCAACTCTTGCCCGCTGCGTCATCAGGATGTACGCGCCAGAGGAAGGGGAGGTGCGCTATGATGGAACGCGGATAGACAATCTTTCTTCTGCTGCCATAAAACCCTTTCGCAGCCGAATCCAGATGGTGTTTCAAGACCCTTATGCTTCGCTTAATCCACGAATGACGGTATATCAGACCCTGCTTGAGCCGATCCGGTTTCATATTGAAGGGCTGTCTCGTTCAGAGATGGATGGTCGGGTCGAGAAGGTAATGAGGCAGGTTGGTGTTGATCCGGACTGGCGCAACCGCTATCCCCACGAATTTTCCGGAGGACAGCGGCAGAGAATCTCCATTGCCCGGGCACTGGCGGTGGACCCGGAATGTATCATCGCCGATGAACCTATTGCCGCCCTTGACGTTTCTATCCAGGCGCAAATCCTCAATCTGTTTATGGATCTTCAGCAGGACAGGGGCTTGACCTATCTGTTCATCAGCCATGATCTTTCCGTCGTCGAACATATTTCCAATCGGGTTGCGGTTATGTACCTTGGCTCTCTTTGTGAACTGACAAGGACAGAGGATCTGTATGCACGCCCCTTGCATCCCTATACCAAGGCACTGCTTTCAGCTATCCCCAAATTTGGTAATGTTGGCTTCCAGCATGTGCGTCTCCAGGGAGACGTGCCAACCCCGATCAACCTTCCTCCCGGCTGCGTTTTTCATGGCCGCTGTCCCCATGCCAGGGAAAGGTGCAAGACAGAGATCCCGGCACTCAGTAAATGGACAGACGGCAGAATGATCGCCTGCCATGGCGTGGAAGAGGGGTGGATAGGTACAGGCTGAATGTCAGGGGCAGGCTGAAAACAGTTACAGACCTGGCGTCCTGTCAATGATGCTCCTTGCGTATTGCCGAAAGCTTCATTATACTGAACGTATACGTCTGTATCTTTCAGGCTGCCCAGAGTTGGGCAGCCTGAAAGATACAGACGTAAAGCGAGTAAAACCAGAGCACTACGTGCCCTGTGAATAATTACATCCTTGTTATATAAGCACGCGCAACAGACCACCTCAACCTCTAACAACCAGGAAACAGCTATGCTCAAAAATCTTGTATATTCTGCCCTTGCTATTGCTTTCATCGCCCAAACCGTACCAGCTCAACCCATAAACAAGCATGGAGAACTCAACTGGACCGAAAAACACTCCTGGACAATGGAGGTCAGGCCGGTAGCCCTTGCCCAGCAGCTCGATAACAAAAAGACCTATATTCTGGGAGAAGACGCAACTATTTATATATACACAACCAGCGAAGGAAGACTTGTAGGGACTCTTCCCGTCTCTCCTGACATTGTTGACCTGGCAATAGCACCACGAGGAGAAACCCTCTTTCTTCTTAACGGCAAGGAAAAAACCTTTAAAGCACTGGATATCACTTTTACCCGCCATATAAATATTGACAAGGCACCTGTTCTTGGTAATGCCGACGCGCCTGTTACCATGATTGTTTTCTCCGATTTTGAGTGCCCTTATTGCAGCAGGGTTGAACCCTTGATCCACCAGCTTCTTGAGGCGAATAAAAACACGCTAAAAGTTGTGTTTAAACATTTGCCGCTTCCCCAGATCCACAAACATGCTGAATCTGCTGCCCGCGCAGCTATCGCTGCTCAAAAACAGGGAAAGTTCTGGGAACTCCATGACTACTTTTTTCAAAACAAGAAAGTACAGGAAAAGGACATTGAGCACGCCGCAAAAAAAATTGGCCTGGATATGAAACAGTTTAAGGCTGACTGGGAATCAGAAGAGACCAGAAAATATCTGGAAGACGACATTAACGACGCCCAACTGGCGGAGGTAACCGGTACTCCCACCCTTTTTATCAATGGAGTGATAGTGCAAAACAGATCAAGTGATGCTATCCAGCAGATGATCGACCAGGCTGCAAAATAACTGCTCCCGGTTCACTCATTTTCGGGCAATCACGAATGGCTGCAAAGTGGCTATAGTGCCCGTGAACAGCCACGAGTGATCTGCAGCAGGAACATGCACAGCTCAAAGGAAATAGAATTTGCAGACAACCAGGCTGCTCAGGTACTTTTCGGCGACCTGAACAAAAACCTGCAAACCATAGAACAGGCAACAGGCGTGATTATCCACGCACGAGGAAGCTGTGCCCAGATTGAAGGACAACAGCATGCTGTCGGCATTGCCGAATCTGTTCTGAATCAGCTCTATGGGATCATAAAAAAAGGCTATCCGGTCTTCACCAAAGATATCGTGTTTGGCGTAAAAATTCTTGAATCATCGCCAACCACCAGACTTGAGGATATATTCCTTGACAGGGTATATATAACCTCTCGAAACCGTGTAATATCACCAAAATCAATCAATCAAAAGCGCTATATTGAAGCTATTCGGACCAATGACATCGTGTTTGGCATCGGTCCTGCCGGAACAGGCAAAACCTATCTGGCCGTTGCCATGGCTGTTTCCACCCTGGCCAGGGAGCAGGTCAGCTCTGTTATCCTCACAAGACCGGCAGTTGAAGCAGGGGAAAAGCTTGGCTTTCTTCCCGGTGACATGGCCCAGAAGGTTGACCCTTATCTTCGCCCACTCATCGACGCCATAAATGATATGCTGGGCCAGGAACGCGCACAGGAACTGGTAGAGCGCGGCCTGATAGAGGTCGCCCCCCTGGCCTTTATGCGAGGTCGCACCTTGAGTAATGCCTTTATTATTCTGGACGAGGCTCAAAATACGACCAGGGAACAGATGAAAATGTTTCTAACCAGAATAGGGTTTGACAGCAAGGCCGTTATCACAGGGGATGTGACCCAGATTGATCTGCCAGGCAGGCAGCGTTCCGGGCTCATTGAAGCACATGACATCCTGACCCATATTAAAGGGGTTTCTTTCAGCACTTTTGACAAATCCGATGTTGTTCGCCATCCGCTGGTACAGGAAATAATTCAGGCTTATGAAAAAAAAGCCAGGGGCCAAAGATGAGCTTTACCTTTTCCGCTGCAATCAGCCACTACTGTCTCAATAAAAAAGCCCTGCATGAACGGTTTCTTGAGCTCCGTCATATCCTGCAACAGGACTGTCATGCCGAAGTCGGTCTAGTTTTGATGAGCGATCAGGAGATTGAACAGTACAACAGGCAGTATAGAAATAAAACCGGACCGACAAATGTACTCTCCTTTCCCACTGATAACACTGACAGTGGTTTTGCTGTGCCTGAAAATGATCTGGGAGATATTCTCATCAGTGTTGACTCAGCCCAGAAAGAAGCAGATGAACAACACATATCCCTGCACCAACGCCTGACTCAGCTTATCATCCATGGCTATTTACACCTCTTGGGTTACGACCATGAACAATCAACGCAGGAAGCACTCGCCATGTGGGACATGGAGCAGGAATTATTCCACAAAATATCCAGGACAAGGAAAAAGGCCATGCCAAAGCTCGCCATTAACGTAGATCACGTTGCAACCCTGCGACAGGCCAGAGGGGTCAGGGAACCTGATCCGGTTATAGCAGCCGGGATATGCGAACTTGCCGGGGCACAGGGGATTGTCGTTCATTTGCGGGAAGACCGCAGGCATATACAGGATCGGGATGTGCGTCTTTTGCGTCAAACTGTCAAGACCAAACTCAATCTGGAGATGGCGATTGCCAGGGAGATTGTTGATCTGGCTCTTGAAATCAGCCCTGACATGGTCACTCTTGTTCCGGAAAAACGTAAAGAACTGACAACAGAAGGCGGGCTTGATGTAGTGAAAAACCGGAGGCAGGTCAGTAAAACCATAGAGGCAATGAAGGCTGTGGATATTCCAGTGTCCCTGTTTATTGATCCTGACGCTGCGCAAGTCGAAGCCGCCGCTGAGTGCGGTGCAACCTTTGTTGAATTGCACACAGGACGCTATGCTGAAGCTGGCAGTGAGATAGCGCAAGCTGACGAGCTGCATTTAATCACGACAACCGCTGAACTTGCCTATGAGTCAGGACTGCGGGTAAATGCTGGTCACGGCCTGGATTACCAGAATACCGCCACTATCGCAAAGTTACCTTATATCGAAGAGTTGAGCATTGGTCATGCTGTTATCTGCCGGTCACTTATGGTTGGTCTTGATCAGGCTGTCAGGGAAATGCTGGCTTTAGTCAAAGGTCTCTCATGAAAAAAATCCTGCGAGCAGGTACCACGTAACCAATCACAGGGTCTGTACTTTAAGTGTTATTCTCTGCTTCTGACGTGTAACTGGTCACGGGTGCAACAGAATTGTGCAGGCACTCTTTTTCGCTATACAAGAGTATGCGGGAAAGAGTGCTCGGGCAAAGATGAAGTGCCCGTGATCAGTTACGTTACTAAAGTTTTATCTCTTTACCAGCTTCTGATTCCACAGGGAATCAAGACTGTTTCTTCTCCTGAAGAAAGCATGCCCTGGCACTGTGCGGGTCAGGTGCTGCTATAACCGCCTTTGCCTCATAGCCACGCCTTAAGAGTAGTGCCTCACACCACTCATTGCCTTTAAGACCAAAGATTATGCTGATGGCAATGGTAAGAATATTGTTCATCGCGTCTCCCCTGGGACCCATGTGCAGATATTCTATGATGATGCCCAGCATCAGGGAGAAGAGAAAGAGGGCAATACCTGTAAGATACATTTTTTTTACCATTGCCCAGATAAAACTAAAAAAGAAAGCTGGCCATGACCAGCCAGTTTTTACGGCCTCAATGTCTCCACTTGGATGTTGCAGGATTTTGAATTTTTTTATCATACACAGGAGCTATAGTTAGAATTTTCATAAAGATAATGATTGGATAGATGCAACGACTCACAGGGTATACATCACCCTGATTTCACGTGCTTTTAGCTTTGCAGCTGCTTTCAGGTTGCCCGGATTTGGGCAGGCACGACTGGCCGCTGCAGCCCCTTTATGCACCAGGTCGTAATCGCCCGAAGAGGGGAGCTGGGAGCAGTTGCGTATAGATTATGGCCTACATTATCTATTTTTTCAATGTGATTTACAGTTTTCCCGTAAAGGGGGCCCCGAAAAACTGGACAATATTTTAACTTACTAAAATTTATTGGTTTTTATGATTCCTGTCAAGGGTTACCCCCCCGACTTTTAGGCAGGCAGCATTCTGTCAGCCCGGATTTCTCATCAGCTCAGGCGGTGCCAGGTCCGGTAGTTTCTGGTAACTCGTTATACCTTTGTATATGTGTTGCCAGAATACTGGCGAAGATGGTACTGCCTGAGCTGCCCCCTGGTGAACATTTTTGGCAGAATCTGAGTCTGCTCACTGAGATCACAGGCATGTGTCTTTATGTATTTCGTAACTACTCACTGGGTGTATACCTCACTGGTTTTACCTGTCACAAACTTGTATCATACTAAAATTATTTATTTTTATTTTTCCAGCTGGACTGGTATGGACAGGGAGAATAAAATGGGGTTTTGCGGTTTACATGGCAAATCCTGTAAAAATTAGACGCAACCCTGCTGCCTCTACACATTCCAGCCAAGACCTTGTCCGCGAGATAACAGATTGTTGCCAGTATCGCCGCGAAAAAGGGCAAAACATATTTACCGCAGGTTGTATAATACAGAGCACCCGCATCCTGCAGGGATGTACAACCAGACCGGGGTACATTCGATTACAGGAATGCGTTGAAAATACCTCCTTTTTATCATGTAAAAACAGTTGCTTGAATTGAAAAAAACCTCTAGTATGGAATAAGAGCACCATAATACAGTTACCTCCTGAAAAAAAATTGTCCTGGAGATAACCGCTGCTGTCATTGCGTACCTGCTTTCAGCTCGCCCATCTTCGGCTGATCGCGATCGCCCGAAGTTTACTCTCTCAACTTTTTCGGGCAGAACTGCTCAAAGCAATTAAACGCAAAGTGATACATGTTCTGTAAGGAGTTACGGAGAAAAAACCAAGTCCCATGAACAAAGAAACGCCAAAACGCCTGTCAACCGCTGCACTAGCTAAAAAACATGGCATCTCATTAAACGAGATGATGTTGAGACTGCATTCCATGCGTCTCATTGAACGCAAGGGGGAGCGGTGGTATCTAGCCGATGAGGGACGTAGAAAAGGCGGAAAGATAGTAGAACACGAACGGTACGGTAAACGTATCACCTGGCCAATGGAGCTGGATATCGCTGCCAGAGCAGACACTCTCATTGCCTCTGGAGCCATTGGCAGAGCTTTTGGCATACCGGTTGATAAAATTAATTTTATCCTGTCTGAAATTGGCTGGATATACAAGGGGATGAACGGCTGGTTTGCCACTCCGCAAGGTGTTGAGCAGGGAGGCGTCCAGGACGAGGACAGAGAGTCAGGCGTACCATATGTCCGCTGGCCAGCGACCATCATACAGTCCCCGATACTTGTAAAATCAATCAAAATGATGCAGGGTGCTACAGGGGAGGAGGAGGCAAAAAAACAGAGCAGTACCACTCGGGAAACATTATTCAGGGAACAGTTTACTGCTAAACTACGAGCTGCAGACGGCCACTACGTCCGCTCGAAGGGGGAAATGCTCATAGACAACTGGCTGTATATGGCTGGAATTGTTCACGCCTACGAACGTAGACTGCCAATTGAAGAAAATGTCTACTCCGCTTTTTACCTGCCCCAGGGCAAACTCTATATTGAATACTGGGGCAAGAAAAAAGAACGACGTTATCAGGAACGAAAGGCGATCAAAAAAGAAATATACAAGAAATACCGTTTGAATCTTGTCGAATTAACAGACAAAGAGGTAAAAAATCTTGATGATATTCTGCCGAAACTTCTTTTGCAGTACAAAATTCTCTCCTTTTAGTTCCACCTAAACTCTCATGTTGGCAGCACTGAAATACCATTTTCAACTTTATCATGACCAGTGAACACCGGATTGAAGATCATCTGATTTCTGAAGAACCATATTACCAGGAAACAGGTGATGAAATTACTCTTGCCACTGCAGCATACGACAATGGCATCCCCCTTCTTTTAAAAGGACCGACAGGCTGCGGAAAAACCAGGTTTATGCATTACCTGGCCTGGAGACTTCAACGGCCACTGATTACAGTTTCCTGCCACGATGACCTGTCTACCAGCGATCTTGTCGGCAGGTATCTTATCAGGGCAGGTGAGGCTGTATGGCAAGACGGCCCCCTAACCCTTGCGGTGCGACATGGAGCGATCTGTTACCTTGATGAAATCGTCGAGGCCAGAAAAGACACCACCGTCGTCATCCACCCCCTGGCCGATGACCGCAGAGAGCTTCCCCTCGAAAAAAAGGGGGAAATCATTACCGCCGCCCATGGCTTTATGCTCGCCATTTCATATAATCCAGGTTACCAGAGTATCCTTAAGGACCTGAAGCCTTCCACCAGGCAGCGTTTTGCAGCTCTCTCCTTTAATTACCCTCCCAGAGACCTGGAAACAGAGATAGTACAGCATGAAGGAGGCGTTGATCATAAGCTGGCAGCCTCTCTGGTTAAACTGGCACACATGACCCGCAGCCTGAAAGATTCCGGCCTGCCAGAAGGTGCCAGCACCAGGCTTCTCATCCAGGCAGGGAAATTGACAGCCAGCGGCATTGCCGTAGCAACTGCCTGCCGGACAGCTATAACAGAGCCCCTCTCAGACGATCCTGAACTTATCAAAGCTCTCGACGAAATGGTCAGCTCCCTGTTTTGATTCATGGATATCACCGAGTTGACAGATCAATTCTACGAACTGATCGCTCCCAACATGCCCAGCGAGACTGACGTTGTTCAATGTCTTCAGCCGCTTGTCGGCAGTAGAGAAGATACCGCCGCCATGATTTTTCAACAGGTGCCTGTTCTCTGGTCAGTCTCACACACCCTCTGTTTTCTTTATCTGGAGAATGTGCTCAAGGGAATCCCCCTTCTTACCCTGGAGAACCTTGACATCTATGTAAAGGAGTTGATTGACCGTTACCGCAACGGCGGCTTTCGGGCCGTATCAGCTCTTCTTGATAATGTACGGGTGCTGCTGCCAAAATTTCGGGGAAAAAACGGACTTAGACTCGACGACGTTCACCTAAGACTTCAACCCTATCTGAATGGTCTGGCGGGAAGACATATCCCCCTGATAGCCTCTGGCACCACCTGTACGGACACCGAATCTATCTTTGTTCCATGGGAGCTGAACCTGCCGGAAAAAGAAGAGGCATTTTTCCTGTATAAATTCATCATCTCTTTCCAGTGGGCTTCCCTGGAAACAGGTACCTTGTCACTTCACGGCTTACAGACCGGCCTTCCCGCCGGCAATCATCACCCGCTCCAGGATTATTTTCACGCTAGTGCTGATTCCCTGGTATCCATGCAACTCTATCATTTCTTTGAAACCATTCGCACCTTGGCCTTTTTAGGCAGGGAATTACCTGGACTCATGCGCAGCTTTCCCCATATTGCCCGTATTATCCGGAGCAGCCTGCCAAAAGCTGATTCCTCTTCGGATTTCATCCTGCAACTTCAGCACCAGCTGCTCGAAGCTGATAATCCAGCAAAGCAAACAGAACTGATGGAGCGTGTTCACTACTGGACAGGGCAATGTCGCAAACTGACAGCACAAAGGGCCATAAGTCTTCGGGCAACAGAGGATGTTGCCCCTCTGGTATTGAAAAGCAGGTTAACCTGTGAAGCAGCCCCGCTTCCTTTCCAGGGCGAGTTCAGGTTTGCTGAAGTAATGGCCGCAAAAATGCGGCAACAGAAAAGACAGCACAACCGGTTCCTTGAACACTTTACAATATCACGGGACAAAGCGAAGGGGCACAGTTCGCCGTCCCATGAACCAGAGGGAGATCATGTCATAGTTTTACTGGACAAAGAAGCTGGACCTGACGTCGAGTCTGCCGCCTTAACAAAAGAAACTGTGGACAATATAGCAGCTGTTATACCTGCCGTGGATGATACACCAGGGCAGCAGGATGATATTAAAAGCGCAGCAGGGGAACATGCGCTGCCCTGCTTCGTATACGATGAATGGGACAAGACGCGCAGGGGATATCGTCGAGACTGGTGCAAAGTAACAGAAAAACCCCTGTACGGGGCAGACCAGTCCTTTATAAAAGGGACCCTGGACAATTACAGGGTTCAAATAAACCAGCTGAAAAAACAGTTTGAGCGACTACGTACCGGTGACCGCCTGCTCGGTCGTCAGCAGGAAGGAGACGACATAGATCTTGATGCAATGATTGAGTCCATGGCTGACTTCACGGCAGGGCTCTCCCCTTCTGACAGGCTTTTTCTCCGCAGGGTAATAGATCAGCGGGATGTCAGTGTCATTTTCCTGGCAGACATGTCCAGCTCAACCGAAGGGTGGATAGGCAGGGCCATCAAAGAAGCACTTCTCCTGCTCAGCGAGGCCATGGAAAAGCTGGGCGATCAATTTGGTATTTATGGATTTTCCGGCAAGCAGCGTCTTGGCTGCGAGATATTTCCGATTAAACAGTTAAAAGACAGCTACAGCCCTGTCACCAGAGAACGCATTGCTGCCATGACCCCAAAGGATTTTACCCGGATGGGAGCTGCCATACGACACATGACCCGGTTGTTTAAAAAGGCGGAAACAAAACTACGCCTGCTCGTCATAATTTCTGATGGTAAACCACATGACAGCGATGACTACAAAGACGAATATGCCGTGGAAGACACCAGGCGCGCTGTGTTTGAAGCCATGGCCGCTGGAATTAACCCTTTCTGCATTACCATTGACGAAAAAGCACCGACCTATATGCACTACCTGTTTGGCCCAACGAATTTCGTCTTTGTCGATGACGTAAGGAAACTACCGACCTATATGCCGAGGCTGTACCAGATCTTGACAACGTAAAGAGCAGGGCGGCCTCATATTCATGGCCTTACAAGGTGACCAATACACGTCGGAAACAGAGAATAACAGGGAAACACAGCCCCCGTGATGGTTACATTTGTTTTTATGTATTTCTTCTCAAATGAGACAAAATGTTCATGAGAAATCAGGGGCAGGGTACCTGCCATTACTTGTTTTCATTTTGCAATCCTGATACGTCTCTGCTGTTTCTCTTCTGCGTAGCCGCGTTCAAGACGCATACAGGCATAAGCCGCCACGCCAGTCAGGCTGAGTATCAAGCAAACAACCCCGTCCCAATCCCATAGATGATAGATAAAACCACCAACGGTCCCAGAGATACTTGACCCAAGGTAGTAGGAAAAAAGATAGAGCGAGGACGCTTGCGCCCGCGCCTGTTTAGCAAAATTTCCAACCCAGGCTGCAGAGGTAGAATGGGCCCCAAAAAAACCTATGGTAAAAATTACGATGCCGAAAACCACAAAAATCAGGGAGCTGCCAGGAGTCAAAAGCAGTCCACTGGCCATAAGGGCAAGCGAAGAAAACAGAATGTGGCTGTATCCATAACTATTTATAAGAATGCCCATGATGCCGGAACTCAAAGCTCCAAAGGCATAGGCAAAAAAGATAAAACCCACCTGCGTATGACTCAGATTGAATTCGATGCCAAGAAGCCGGAAGGTGATATAATTGTAAAGGGTGACAAACCCTCCCATACAGCAAAAGGCTATCAGATACAACCAGGGTAACGCCCCTGCTTTCAGATGGCCGAGAAGAGATCGGGCAAGTAATTTGAGCTGAAAGGGCTGTCTCGAAAAATTGCGGGACAGGGGGATGAGCAGAACAAAAGCCACACCAAAAATAAAACTGACCAGGGCAATAACCGTTATTGCCAGGCGCCAGGGCATCCAGGCCACAAGCCAGGATGTCAGGATGCGTCCAGCCATACCGCCCAAAGCATTACCTGCAATATATAACCCCATAGCTGCTCCCAGCGCCTTTGGCTCAAACTCCTCATAAATATAGGCCATGGCTACAGCCGGCACCCCGGCAAGAACCAGTCCCTGAATAAATCGCAGCAGGAGCAGGGCTGGCAGCGATTCAGATAATGCTGTACCAAGTGCCAGTATTGGAGCGCATATCACAGCCACCCCCATGAATACTCTGCGTCCAGTTGCATCTGACAGGCAACCAGTAAGAGGAAGAGCAACGGCAAGGGAAAGAGTCGCACAGGAAAGTGACAGGCTGGCAAGAGCTGGAGTTATACCGTAATCCTTGACGAGATTTGGAAAAAGCGGCTGGTAATCATACAAGGTGGCGAAAATAACAAATCCCGCCAGAAAAAGAGCCAGGTTGGCTTTATAGTATTCTCTCGTACCGGTGTCTATAAGCATAATGCGGTTGTTCAGAGTTCCTTCATGAAAATTGTAACAGGTTACGAAGAGATACTGTTAAAAAAAGGGAGTAATATCTCCCTTGCCCTCCCGCAGTATTTCCGGCTGGTCTGTAATCATGGAAATAACAGTTGATGGATACGGGTATATTTCTCCTCCGTCAATGATAATGTCAACCTGTTTACCAAACAGCCGTTCAACGTCATACCCATCAATCGTCCCGGTACTGTTGAACTCTTCATCTTCGGTAACAGCACTGGTATTCAGGACAGGGTTGCCCAGCTTCCTGATGAGGGAAAGACAAACTGGATGGTCTGGCACCCGGATGCCAACCGTTTTTTGCCTGGTAAGCATTATCTTGGGTACCAGCTTGGTACCAGGTAAAACAAAAGTGTATGCCCCGGGAAGATTTTTGCGCATCAACCTGTAAGCCACATTACTTACATGTCCATATTCACTGATATTTGTTAAAGAAGAGCACATAAAGGTAAACGGCTTGTTTTTTGGCCGCTGTTTAATCCGGTATACCTTCTGCACAGCTTTTGGGTTGAAAATATCGCAGCCTATGCCATACATGGTATCGGTAGGATAACAGATAACCCCCCCCTTTCGGAGAACCTCAACTACCTGGTCAATCAATCTGGCCTGGGGGTTATATGGATTGATTTCTATTAACAGTGCCACTTTTCAGTCTGTTTTTAATCAGGATGTGCCTGCTCTCAGGGCCTGTATCACCCCGGTTTCACTTGTTTTACGCCTGTAACTGCTTTCAGGGCACCCAGATTCAGACCGGCGCGATTGGCAGCTATAGCCCACTATGCGGTCAAGCATGATCGTCCTAAAACGGGTAAGCCGGGAGCAGCTGCATCAGGGCATTACATGCCTTGAGAGCATAACCAGTCACGGAGTCTGTACGTTAAGTGTTATTCCCTGTTTCTGACGTGTACCTGGTCACGGGTACAGCAAAGCTGGACAAGCACCATGTCCAGCTATACAGGAGTATGCGGGAAATGGTGATCGGGCAAAGATGAAGTGCCCGTGAGCAGTTACGATTCTCAATGAAAAAGCACCACCTTTTTTGTATTGCTGAGATTAGAAACAAAAGAGATGATGCATGCAGACACTCATAGAAAAATTATCATCTCATGTCAATGGTTGTATTAACGGTTTTGATCGTATTACGTTCGTAACCACAAAAAGGATGATAGTATTGAAACCGTAACTGCTCACAGGCTGCCCCTCTTTGAACGATCACGACCGGCCGCATAGAGGGGCTATAGCTGCCAATCGTGCTTGTCCAGATAGGGGCAACCTGTGAGCAGTTACACGTTTGAGGTATGTACAATCAGAGAGTTACACACCCAGTGAGTAGTTACTTGAAACCTTCTATACCAGCACTAACCACGCCGTCCTCCACGACATCTTCGGCCACCACGTCCACCTCTCACGCGGCCCCCTCCAGAATGCTCACCAAAGCATCCATGCTGTCCAGAGGATCTGGCGAAACAGCGTTGAAACGCCAGCAGATGATTTTCAGCGGAAGCCCTCTGCAGATTCATCATCACACGTTGAATATCTGGATAGCCTTCTGTCTCTTTAAGCAGCCGGTCATACATCCTGGCGTTTTCAATCTCAGCTTCTACTCCAGCTTTACAGGCAGCCATTACTGATAGAGGTTTATCAATTTGCTGGTACCAGTTATCCGGGGGAACAGGCACACCGTATCTGTGAAAAAGAGGAACAAGGGCCTGGATGTGCCTGGTTTCGGCCTCGACAATATTTATAAACGGACGGATTGGCCCGAATGTATCGATGACATATCGATAGGTTGCACGGGCCTTGTATTCGTCGTTGAGAGCTTCGATAAGGGCATTGGCAACGTGGTCTGACATCTTCTGAATCCTCCTTTTTTAATGCTCCAGCACTAAAATCTCGACTTTCGGATGGACATCATTGTTTCGGATGGACATCATTGTACAGTAAGCCAAATATTTTTTCACCCTCCTTGCCTCTTTCCTGTTTATCCATACATCAGCAGGATAAAAAGGGGGGGGGTGAACTCCTGGAATACCTGGTGGACAAAACCCTTTTCTCCTGTATACACTTGCTGCAGTACGCTTCAGAGCACCTGTTGATTTCAAGCCGCTTACCCAATATCTGGGAAGCGTCCTTTTTTGGTAACTCCTCACATCTCACCCCTCTTTGAACGATCACGACCGGCCGCATAGAGGGGCTATAGCTGCCAATCGTGCTTGTCCAGATAGGGGCAGCCTGAGAGCAGTTACACGTTTGAGGTAGGTACAACCAGAGAGGTACACACTCAGTGAGTAGTTACTTTTTTTGTTTGTAATGACTCTCAGGATTTGTATCAAATTGTTGTTACACGCTTTTCGTCTGTGCCTGCTCTCATCTCACCCGGATCTGGTCAGGCGCGATTGGCCGCTGCAGCCCCTCTCTGCGGCCAATCGCGACTTCCTGAAGACGGTGAGCCGGGAGCAGTCACACTATACTGTGAAATAAGCAGCCCCCCCCGGAGAAACAGAGAAGAACGATTGAGATGTGCCCGCTCATGCCAGGAATTGTTCCGGTTTATGACGCTGTCGCCGGATACGGCAAGGATGCAGCCGCCATCACTGTCGATGAATTGTGCCATGGTGCTCCTTTCTGTGTACCGGGTCCCATTGTCACCGATAGAGCTCCAGTCTACGGCCATATGCCATACAAATATGACGCCTTTATCAGGGAAAAAACTTGACTTCCCGGTTATTTTTTGTGACTTTTGACAGGATAGACAGTATCCGGGCAAGTACGACTGGCCGCTATAGCCCCTTCAGACGGCCAATCGTAATCGTCCGAACATGGGTGAGCTGAGAGCAGTTACCCAACAACTATTAACAACATAATGGGAAGGAGAAAAAGATGAGGAAATCTTTACTCTTGGCAGGTGCAGCATTATTGGCAATGCTGGTAAATATACCGGTTCAGGCAGAAGAATATGTAGAGATAGGTACCGGAGGAGTAACTGGCGTGTATTACCAGGTTGGAGCAAATATCTGTAAACTGGTTAACAGGGCCTATGCGAACGAATTGAAGTGTAATGCTTCTTCCACCGGAGGATCTGTTTATAACCTCAATTCTATCGCAGCGGGTGAGCTTGACATGGGTGTCTCCCAGTCAGACTGGCAATATCATGCCTATAACGGGACATCCAAGTTTCAGGATAAAGGTCCCAATAAAGAGCTGCGCGCCCTCTTCTCCGTGCACCCAGAACCTTTTACTGTTGTTGCCCGGGCCGATTCCGGCATCAAAACATTCCTCGATCTGAAGGGAAAAAGAGTAAATATCGGTAACCCTGGTTCTGGACAGCGCGGAACCATGGAAGTTGTTATGGACAAACTGGGCTGGAGCAAAGATGACTTCAAGCTTGCTTCCGAGCTCAAATCATCAGAGCAATCAGCAGCACTGTGTGATAACAAGGTAGATGCTATCATTTTTACCGTCGGCCACCCCAACAGCTCCATTAAAGAGGCCACCACGTCCTGTGAGTCTATCGTTGTTCCGGTAACCGGGCCAGTCATTGAAAAACTTGTAGCTGACAACGACTATTATCGTATAGCAACAATCCCTGGCGGTATGTATCGCGGAACCGATACTGACACAACAACATTCGGCGTCGGGGCGACATTTGTATCTTCAGCAGCTGTTCCTGAGGAAAAGGTGTATAAAGTTGTTAAAACCGTTTTTGAAAATTTTGACAGGTTTAAGAAAATGCACCCAGCCTTCAGTATGCTGAAAAAAGAAGAAATGGTCAGGGACGGCCTGTCTGCTCCTCTTCACGACGGGGCCAAAAAATACTATAAAGAAGCCGGCCTGATGTAGGACAGCCTGGCCTTGTATTGTTCTTTTTGTAACTACTCACCGGGCATCACCACCTTGGTTTCACTTAACTTTACCTCTGTAACTGCTTTCAGCCTGCCCGGATCCGGGCAGGCGAGACGGGCCGCTACAGTCCCTTGATGCGGCCAATGATAATCGCCCGAAGAGGGCTGAACCGGAAGTGTTACTGTATCCTGAAGTGTGCGTGCCATGATGGTCATGCACACTTTTTTTTCCTGTCCATGAGCAGTGCAGGCTGATTCCGTAATCCTGTCAAACCCTTTTTCCGGGCAATACTGAGGGCTTCCAACAATGACCAAGCCAAGAACCACTGATACCAAAGCGACTCAGGAACAGCTTCATGAGATGATAGCGGAAGCTGATACCGGAGCGCGTAACCCCACAGGGGCGGTATCCAGAAAAATTCTGTTTTTTGTCCCCTTGACCTGGACCCTTTTTCAGCTGTGGTACGCTTCTCCGCTCCCTTTTATTGCCAATATCCTTGTCTTCAACGATACAGAAGCCAGGGCTATCCATCTTGCCTTTGCCATGTTTCTGGCTTACACTGCATTCCCGACATTCAGAAGCTCACCCAAGAGCTATATACCTTTCCATGACTGGATTGTGGCAATTATCGCTGCAGCCTGCGCCGCGTACCTGTTTATTTTTTACGACCAACTTGCTGATCGACCAGGTGATCCGGCGCAGCTCGATATTATTGCTGCAGTTACCGGGCTGGTACTGCTTCTGGAAGCGACGAGAAGAGCGTTAGGACCTCCTTTGATGGTCGTGGCTTCAATATTTCTTGTCTATGCGTTTGCCGGCCCGTATATGCCGGATGTCATTGCTCATAAAGGCGCAAGCCTGAACAAGGGAATGTCCCATTACTGGCTGACAACCGAAGGGGTATATGGTGTGGCATTAGGGGTGTCAACCTCCATGGTTTTTATGTTTGTCCTTTTCGGTTCTCTTCTTGAAGCAGCGGGTGCAGGAAATTACTTTATCAGAACAGCTTTTGCCGGACTTGGTCATATGCGGGGCGGCCCTGCCAAGGCTGCGGTAATATCCTCAGCCATGACCGGCCTGGTGTCAGGGTCATCCATTGCCAATGTTGTCACCACTGGAACCTTTACAATCCCTCTCATGAAAAAGGTTGGTTTTTCACCGGAAAAATCAGGTGCTGTCGAGGTCGCCTCGTCTACAAACGGTCAGCTGACCCCTCCGGTTATGGGGGCCGCCGCCTTTCTTATGGTGGAGTATGTTGGGATCAGCTATATAGAAGTTATCAAACATGCGGTTTTACCTGCAATAATCTCTTATATCGCCCTGGTATATATTGTTCACCTTGAGGCCTGCAAAATGGGGCTTAAAGGTATGCAAAAAAGGCAGCAAAAAACGCTCGCCCAGAAGCTGCTTGGATTTGTCACGGGACTGCTGCTGCTTGTCATAACAGGAGCGGCAACGTTTTTTGGGCTCGGCTGGATAAAAACCATGGGCAGCCCGCTGTCAATTATTCTCATTTGCGTCCTGCTTGCAGCTGCCTACTTCGTTCTTCTCGTGCTTGCATGCAAGGTGCCGGAACTTGAAGTAACAACCGAGATAAAGCAGCTTCCTCCACTTGGACAAACTGCCCAGGCGGGATATTACTTTATACTCCCTATAATCGTTCTTATGTGGTGCTTGACTGTTGAACGGTTATCTCCCTCGCTGTCGGCTTTCTGGGCAACAGTGCTGCTCATTATCATTGTGCTGACCCAGCGGCCTTTAAAGGGCCTTATCAGAAAAAGCCGGGGCAGGAAAGAATTCAGCTTCAAACAGGGGTTCGATGATTTTATTGCCGGCATGGTCACTGGTGCAAGAAATATGATAGGTATCGGAGTGGCCACAGCAGCAGCGGGCATTGTTGTCGGCACTGTTACACTTACCGGCATCGGGCTTGTCATGACAGAGTTTGTCGAACTGGTTTCCGGGGGCAACCTGATGCTTATTCTCCTGTTTACTGCCGTAATAAGCCTGCTCCTTGGAATGGGGCTCCCGACAACAGCTAATTACATTGTTGTGTCAACGCTCATGGCACCTGTAATAGTAAATCTGGGAGCGGCAAACGGATTGATTGTACCGCTCATTGCAGTGCATCTTTTTGTGTTCTATTTCGGAATTCTTGCTGATGACACACCCCCCGTGGGGCTTGCGGCCTTTGCTGCTGCGGGTATTTCTGGAGGAGATCCGATAAGAACCGGTATCCAGGGGTTTGGCTATGACATTCGTACAGCGATCCTGCCTTTTATTTTTATCTTTAATACCGAACTGCTTATGATCGGTATAGGTTCCTGGATGCACATGCTTGTAGTTGTCATAGCCGCAGTCATAGCCATGCTTGTTTTCGCCGCCGCCACACAACGATACTTTGTAACACACAATAAAATCTGGGAGTCTGCTGTACTGTTACTCGTTGCCTTTATTCTTTTCAGGCCAGGTTTTTTCTGGGACCAGATCTATCCCCCACTGCTTGAAAGGTCTGCAGCCGAGCTTGCCACGGTAGCCATGGAAACAAAGCCTGGAGATCAAATCAGGGTAACTGTCCATGGTCAATATATGAATGGAGACGACTTTGAAAAAACCATAATGCTTCAGGTTGGAGATGAAGCCACCGGAGATAAACGGATTCAGGCCATCGGTATTGAAACAATCGAGGAAAATGGGAAAATTATGATTGATAATGTGGGATTTGACAGCCCGGCCCAGAAAGCCGGCATGGAATGGGGACAGGAAATTGTCAACATCCAGACCTTGCTCCAGAGACCGCCAAAGCAGCTTATGTTTTTTCCCGCCCTGCTCCTTCTCGGATTTATTTGGCTGATTCAACGAAAGAGAGCTGCCACTCAACATTCTCAGGCCGGAGCTGAATTATGATAAAAAAAATACTTGTTCCCATCGCCTTCTCACCATACACCAAGGGGATGTTATCTTTTGCTGCAGACCTGGCCGGGCCACTGGAAGCACAGCTAATGGTAGTGAATATTGTCAATGAGCGTGATCTTGAGGCGGTTGAAAAGATTTCCTCTTTTGGCTACAAGGTTGACAGCAAACACTATGTTGAAACCATTCTGAAAGAACGTGAAGAGGAGCTTGAGAAGCTTATGGCAGACCTCACTCTTCCAGATGATCAGGTTTCCTTTACCTTCAGGGTAGGCAATCCTACCACTGAGCTGCTCAAAATCGTCCTGAAAGAAGAAATTGATGTGGTTGTCATGGGAATAAGAGCAAAGGAAATCAGTCAACTTTTTGCGGGTTCAGTTGCAGAAAGAATGTTTAGGCGATGCCCGGCAACGATTATTTCCTATAGAGATAAAGAGATTTCAGATAGACTGAAAAATAAGGCATCGAGATATATAGAACGACACTGAACGTCCTCTATCCATTAAAGGCGTATCGGTAAACCCGGCACTCACGTAGAGAAAGACATGTGTTTACCCCGGGAGATCTCCCGGGTGCCGCTTGAGAAGTCGCGTGCGACGGAATTCCGGCTGAGGAGCAGGTAACTGCTCCTGACCCCGCACAGGAGAGGTCAGCAGAGGGCATAGTAGGTCAGTAAACGAGCTCAGCGAATAGAAAAAAAACCGGGAGGGGCCAGACTGACTGAAGGCCCGAACGGTGCCTGAAGCGAATGCTGCGGGTAAATGATAATGATAAGCAGGAGGTGTGTACTTGTGAAGAGAATGCCACAGCCGCCGGAACTCTTTGCAGCGTCACAGTCAGCCGAACGTCTGGGAAAAAGTGACCGGTTAATGGATACGATTCTTCCGGGAATTTAACAGACACCTTATCTATTTTTTTCGACCCCGTGATTATACAAATGCTTTATCTTCTGTCAATACATAAGTAAGGCGCCCCCGTAGCTTCCCCATCGCTTCTTTTTCAGAAATTCTGTCATCCGGCAAGATGCTTTTGCTTCAATTTATTGAAATTATATTCTTTTTTTCTATTTTTACAATGATATGTGAATAAAGTCCTTGTAAAAAGCTGCTTGACTGCGTATCAAAATATTGATACGTTTTTTTGCCATGAGAGAATATATTGCCTATAAAGGAGATGTTTTTACTGTTGAATGGTTTTTCGACAGGCGTGGAAAAAGTGAGGCCCTTGATTTTTTTGAAACTC